>ENA-UOXB01000016-UOXB01000016.1-bioreactor-metagenome-genome-assembly--contig:-NODE-16-length-224157-cov-13.052146_pt1 | contig 224157 bp, 152 predicted proteins | sample MGYA00238158_ERZ761615 | MGnify/ENA primary metagenome ERZ761615 (study PRJEB28904, sample SAMN06267902) | bioreactor metagenome | isolation source: Joint BioEnergy Institute, California, USA...
TTTTTTTTTTTTTTTTTTTTTTTTTTTTTTTTTTTTTTTTTTTTTTTTTTTTTACCTCTGGGCGTTCCGGGACGGAAAGACCAGGCGGACGGGAGAGAAAATGAAACAGAAAAAAAGGTTTCACCTTGGTTGCGTGATATCTTTTTTTTCGGGGACTGTCAACTTGACTATTAGCCTGATACACTGCTGGATAGAATAGATCGGATCGGAGATGGATCGAGACATGCGCATTTTGCACCAAATACACCCTTGAATTGATGGCTGAGTTGATGAACAGGGTGAATGGAATGGCATGGATGCGTTGATGGATAGCGCTATGAGCGCATGTATGTATGCATGGTTAGATGGAGAGGGACGAGACGAGACAAGATATATGTACACTACACTATACCAATACCGATAAGATACGATAGAATAGATGTGATGGAGATGTGGATATGCATATGGATATAGATGAATGCTCAATGTGTATATCAATGTGTATATTATATTCGATATATATATATATGTATATGTATATGTATATATGTTCATGTCAAGATCTCTTCGCATGCTTTTCCACGCCTCTTCTCTCTCCCCCTCCCTCTCTCTATAGATATATGTGTGGAGGATAAATACAAGTCAGAAACAGACAGATATCGAAGAATTATACATGAACAAGATGAACAGGATGACTTCAGGATAAAACAACTTGATCACTAGCGAACTAGGTCACCCAGGACGAAGCAAAAGAGAAAGAACGATGAGGATCTAGAGTTTCAGGAAAGAAAGAAGACTTGAGCGCAGTATTTATATAAACTAGGATCCCTCCTTCCACCTGCCACCTGTGTGGTCATTTTGGAAATTCTTGCTACAGTTCTTTCAAGCTCCACCATGAATGGGTGTTTCGCGGCTGTCCTACCAAAAACATACATACTCACAGAGAAATCAGTGCGCTTCCTTGACAGAACAATGCATTTTTTTGTCGGAGCCATCCTACACTGTCTCAGGCTGGAGTTGGGTTGGACCATATGAGATCCTTGTGGCGGGACCTACCCTATCTACCTATGCAGGAATGGGGAACAGAACAGGATAGATAGATAGATAAAGTTGGTCTGAGATGAGACCGCCCAAGTTCTACAGACAGTTAACTATCCTACAGATTATTCAGATGCTCAAAGCGGAAGACTGCATGTTGTATGTGTGTGCAGATTAGGCTGTTTGGTTTGATTCCATCCACCGTTTATTTATTATCCACAGACAGACGAAATTTCAGACGGTCCTGATGTGATGATAGAGTGGAATAAAGTAGAGTAGAGTAGGGTAGAGTAGATATATATTGTGGAGTAGATGGATCATAAGGAGCTATATATGCTATGCTTATGCCATGCCATGCTATGCTGACTTGATTTGCTGCTTGCTTTTCTCTACTAGGCTCCTGGGTAAAGGTGTGTGTGGCTTTTCTTTTTGATCTTGATTTATTTTATTTGATCCAGGTGTTTTCTTTCCTTGTGTATGAATTATTGTGTTTCGGTTATTCTTAACTTTGAGGAAGTCATTTGTTTGTTTCCAACGGAACAACGGCTGCTGTGTTGAGGTTTGCCGGTGCTTGAAGGACTGAGTGAGAGGTTCGGCTATATATATACAGGCACCCGGGGCAATAGTAGACTGACTTGACTGGATTTTGCTGCTGGGGCTTGGTCGGGTTGTGCCTGCTGTTGCGATTGTTACCTTGGGTACTGTACCTTAGGTTAGGTATGTATTATTAGTAGGTACTCAGGGCGTTGAATTTGAAGCCCTTCCTTCCAACCCAAGCTTTCATGCCCCTGGCTGCTGCAGACTATTACCATTACTGTTGCTACTGCTGGTACTACTACTACAATGTTGGAGTATATATATATATATATATATTCAAAAACCAGGTACCATTATTATCGCCTTTTTTTTGGTTCTACACCTAGTTAGGTACCACTGAGGACCTGCTGGTCAGGTGCCTAGGCAACCTTGGAAGCTTCTCGTCCGCCAGCGCGGAAGAGCAGAGAAAGAACCGGAACATAAAATAAGAGAAATAATGAACAGAAAAAAAAGAAGAGAACGACTGAGACGAGGTGTAATTTATTTATCTTGTCGCCTGATATTTATTTTTTATTTATCTTTATTTATTGCTTGTTGCTTGCTTTGCTAGAGGGGGTAACTTGTAACTCGAGTTGAGAAGTCACATGAAATAAGACACAAGAACAGTGAAAAACTTCTTAAGAAGATAAGGTAAAGAAGCATGGACGGCTTAACATGCGACCTATTGTTTGACAATGCCAGGTCAGGTACAGTACTGTACTCAAGACGGATATAAGACAGACAAAGACTTGCTTTCTCGCTTGCTCGATAGATAAGGGAATCCCATGCATAATCGAATCTTCTTGCGACTTCCAACGGTGGTCATCATCTAGACAGATAGATTCTTCTAGATCTCTTTTCTCGTCCTCGACATGGCCAAGCAATCCATGACTCTTCTTCCAACTGACTTTCATCGTCGCCTACCCTACCAATCAATCAAATCAACCGACAAAGCATGCATCCAACGGGAATGTGGATATAGGAAGACATGTATCGAAAGGTAAGTCAAGCCAAGCCACGTCAAGTCAGGAACACGCAAAAGGGAGTCGGGCAGGAACGTAAACGGAAAAAAAGAGGTTGAAAGGAGCACTGCCACTAGTTGGCCAGCTTCGCCTTGAGCGACTCGATCTCCGCCGTCAGGGTCTGCACCATCTCCGCCTGCGAGGCGATCGTCCTGGTCTGCTCCGCGATCAGGTCCTTGATCGCCTGGATCTCGCGCTGGACGGCGTCCGCGGGGAGCGCGGCCGGCGAGTCTGCGGTGGGCGTGTTGGCGCCGGGTGTCGTCGTGGGCAGCGGCGCGGAGTTGGCCTGCTGCTGCTGCTGCTGTTGCTGCAGTTGCTGCGGCGGTCAGTCCAGTGTTCTTGACGGGTCCTGGGCTATATATATATACTTACCTGCACGACGCTTGGGTGCTGCTTAGGCTCGGCCGGCTTGGGCGCCCGCCACAGGTGAGGCGGGGAGACGGCGGGCGGCTCGACGTCGTCGGCCGGGGACAGCGTGATGGCCGCCGGACGCTCCGGCTTGGACACCTCCTCGAAGCCGGAGCCGTCGTCCGCGCCGTCCGCCTTGTCGTCCTCGTCGGCGTACTTCGAGGCAACGGCGGCCATGGCAGCCCCCTGCTCCTTCATCGAAGGCGGAGGCCCTCTGGCTGCGGGCGTCGGCTCCGGCGCGGGCTCGACGACCTTGGGCGGAAGCGCGGTCATGGGCGACGTGGGCTTGTCCTGCGTGGGAGTTACCTCCTGCAGACCCTGGCCCTCGTACAGGCTGGCCATGGAGATCTTGGGCGGGATGGCCTCCTTGCCGGCCAGCCACTCGGACGGGCCCATGGCCGGCTTGAGCCCGACGGTCGGCGGGTAGATGTCGTCCTGGAACAGCTCCGACCGCCGCGGCACGATGAAGGAGATGGGCTCGATGTAGGTGTCGTTGACCGTCTTGTAGATGCGGACGACCTCGTTCTCGTGCATGTTCACACCGCGCTTGGGCATGAACGCGACGCCGCGCTGCGGGTCGCTGGACTTGTATTCCGAGAGGAACTCGAGCTTGTCGTTCTCGTACTCGAAGTATCGGATGTTGCCGTCACTGCCGGCTGTCAGAATACTGCCACTCGGGGTTTCTACGACCGTCACATGCTCACCCTCTGCCTGCCAGGTACAGGCACTGCGTACCCTCGTCCCAGAACGGGATGCACACGCCGGAGATGGAGTCCAACACCTTGAAGCCGTTGATGGGCTCTCTCGGGGCGCGAATGTCCCACAGCGCCATCTGCCGGTCGCTCATCTTCGAGAAACCCGTCGTCACGACCCTGTCGTGCTCACCCAGCCAGACACAGCGGCTGTTCTTCGCGCCCGAGTGGCCGTTGGTCTCGTGCACCGGGCGCTCCTGGCGCACATCCCAGATCCGGAGCTTCTTGTCGCGCGAGGTGGTGACGAGCAGCGCGCCGTTGGCGCTCCACGACAGCGACTGCACGAGCTCGCCGATGTTCAGCGTCAGCTTCGCCGCGCCGGCCTCGATATCCCAGATCTTGATCGTGAAGTCGCCCGAGGCCGTCGCAAGGATGTTCTCCGCCGCCGGGTTAAAGAGCACGTGTCCGACTTTCCTGTAGCCTTCTTAGGATGCCATGTCGGCTCCAGCGGTCGCAGCATGTCTCACCTGGGATGTCCACTCAGCTTGCCCACCGGGTCGATGTCCTGGATATCATCCGGGGGGACATCGGGGTGGAGGGTGAAGTTTTCAGGCACCCGCCACAGGAAGATCTGCGGGAGAATCAGTATAGATCGCCCATGCGACTGAGGAACACGACGGACGGTACCTTTCCATCGTCGGAGCCAGAGGCAATCAGAGAGTCGTTGAAAGGATTCCTGATGCCCATTATTCCTCTGTTTCTTCGATATGCCTCCGCAAAAGTCACTCACCAGTCCGTGTCCAGAACGACTGCGGTGTGGCCGCGGAACAGGGGGATCCGGTCTGGCAGCTTCCCCCGCTCGTTGAGGGGGATGACAGCGAAAGCACCGCCTCCGCTGGACTCCCAATTGACGGCCAGGTATTGCGGGTTCACCTGGCGGCCTGTCAGCATGGTTGCGCCCGGCGCCTCGAGGGGGAGGGAGGCAAGCGGACCTTGACGAGGTTGGTGTCCCAGGCATTTTTGGAGACTCGCACATTATCGTAGCATTGTTCCTGGCGACAGCATGAGCATCGAGACCGTGGACAGACGAATCGCAACGGCGAGGGGTATGCGCACCTTTCTGGTCGGCCGCCCGAAGACGTGTCCTGGCAGTCGGGGGAGCAGGCGTCAGCAGCTGCGTGCGATCCAGGAGACGGAGGAACAGGCACGGGTACTCACGATATTTGGACGAACGAACGAACCGTCCGGACATGACAGCAGACGCGGTATTGGATGGTCAAGGAGGGTCGGGGAGTGCTCAGCAAAAAGCAGACGGGCCTCGAGGGCTGTGGAATGGCAAGCTGTCTACAAGGACGATGTCTGCAGCAGCACACGCATCAGGACGGGGGCGCTGGCGCTCTGGCTAGCGAGACGCGGCGGCGGAACAGCGATCGGGGGCCCACGCGCCGGACAGGCGACGATCGAGGAGCAGAGAGCAGAGAGAGCGACAAAGACCGACGTTCCTGGCGGAGAGGAGTTCTTTTGCACGATGATATCGCGATCCAGCGCTGGAATCCCCCGTTACCTGCTGATACGCCTGCTGATACCGCCGCCCGCCGGCACTCCCGCGCCAGCCGTACCGAAACCCCGTCACGCGGATACCGTCACGTGGCGGCGGCGGCCTTGCCGCTTCGGGCCTAGCGCACCCGCCCCCGTGCCGGCCGGGCGCTGAGTCAGCGGCTGAGTCAGCGGATGACTAAGCACTGTTCTGTTTACGCCGCCGTCTCTCCGGGCAACGGCGCCGGCCATCAGCCTCGAGGGGGCGGAACAGCGTCGAGACAGACACACACCCCGCTGGCCGCTGGCCCCATGCGGTGATTGTCGTGTTTCGCGTCCTTCTCCTTTGGTCTGCGCGGCATATTGGATATTCTTTTGCTCTCCCTGCTGCCCCTATTTGTCTACAAGTCCTCGGGATGGAGGACGAAAACGCCGTAAACACCGTATGCAGATTGCTTCATGCTGCCTCAGCAGTTTCGCGCGCTCACCAATGGAAACAGGTGCAACCCAAAAGCATACACAGAAGTCGAATCCCGCAGTCGAGCGGGTTGAACGAGATGAACCAGTCCTCCACCAACGCCCGTTCGGGGCTGCTTCCCCCGGGGACGATCGCCGCCAGCGTCGCCAACAAGAGTTCCGGTATATCGCGTAAGTTGACCGCGTGGGAGCGCATCCGGTGGCTCTCATCTGACGAGACATAGAGCCGACAAAGACGAAAACTGCGTCGCAACAGCCGGCAGAGCCCAAGAAAAGCGGACTGGCAGCATCGACAAACTCTCGACCGGCAAGCGGCGCCGCGAAGCCCCATGGCCGCGCCAATTCCGTCGCCTCGTCGGTTTCCTCCAGAACCACCTCGACGTCGTCGCGGACAAGCTCGAACGGATCCTCCTCCGCCACTGTTGGCCCCGGTGCGCGCCCTCCGTCAGTCCTCGGAAACCCCCGTGCGCAGACATCGCAGAGCGGCCTTCGAAAGCCCGGCGCGCTCTCCGTCCCTCGACCCAAGACCTCGTTGGATACGCATGAAGAGGAATCGTCAGGATCGGTCCTTGGAAAAAGAAAGGGTATGCACAAGTCTTCGTTGCCCTGTCTGCACGTTCCACCCTCCATCCTCGGGCCGGCTCTGCGGGGCGGACAGTACGACAAGTACATGAACTACACATCGGACTGGTCGAGCGACAGAGCGGCCCTCCCCGTGCCTGGCGCATCGGTCGCTGCCTGTCATGATAGCTCGCTGTGCACCGCCCTGCGTAACTTGACCCTGAACCCAACCCCGGACCCATCGCAGAACCCCATACCCTCAAGCACATCCCATAATGAGCACCCAGGAACCCCCCACTCCAAGCTACCCAAGCCCTTGAACCCTGCGAGACCCCCTGCTCTTGTGACCCCTTTGCCGTCCCCATCAAAACGCAAATCCACCAAGAAGCGCCCACCAGAGATAGTACCGTTTCTAACAAAAGATTCAAACATAAAAGCCTGGGATCATGAAAGCCGAGTCCGCGAGTTCGAACAGATGGCCGAATCCTTTTTCGCCAGGATGAGTCAGGCGGGCCACGAAAGCTACGGCCTGAAAGAGACTGTGGAGCTTTACAAGTCCAGGGGTAAGTGGGAGAGCTGCTGCGGCGGACATAATGCCTTGCGGGATCGCCTTCCTGACAGCCGATGTTCACAGTGAGCGAACTGGAGGCGACACAAAAGGAGCTCAGGGAGACGAATGTCGCTCTGCGGGTAGAAATTGAAACGATGAAGAACCGTGTTGCGGCCGCCGAAAATGCCCTCAAGGATGCGCAGAGGGAGCACGAGATCGCTGTGGACGAGTTTGATAGGCGTCAGCGTGTCGAAGCCGAGAACATCAGGCAGGAAGGCAAGAAGGAGCTGGAGGCTCTGAGGTCGCGGCACGAAGAAGAGATACGGGAGCTGACGCGCGCTTCGGAAGAGGAGATGCGCGAACTGAAGCGCCGCTATGAGAGCGAATTGGAAGATGAACGGGCTGCCCGTCATCGTGAGATTAACCAGCTGGCCTCTGAACGAGCGCTTGACTCGCAGCGTACACGGATTGAGTTGGAGAACAAGGACCGTGAAATCTCCAGACTCCAGGCGGATCTGCAGGCGCTGCGCGATGATCTGGAGCAGGAGCGTGCGAAGAACAGAGATCTGCGACAGAATCTGGACACAGCCAGCAGCAACAGTGTCACCCTCGAGTCGACCATCCGCGCGCTGAAGGCGCGGATCGAGTTCCTCGAATCGGACAGCCAAGAACAATCACAGGCCTTCGAGCGTCTGAACCAGCAGCTGATGGATGCGCTGGCGGAGACGAACGCGGCCAAAGAGAAGCTGAGGAGGGAGGAGACCCTGCGCCGCAAGCTCCACAACCAGGTTCAGGAGCTCAAGGGCAACATCCGGGTCTTCTGCCGTGTCCGACCAACTCTTCCTCATGAAGCCAGCGAGGCGGCCCAGATACAGTTCCCTGACGAGTCCAGCGACTGCAAGGAGATCTCTGTGCTTGGGCCCGAGGAGAGGAGCAGTCTTGGTAACGTAACGAGGAAGAACCATGTCTTCTCCTTTGACAGAGTGTTTGGACCGAACACGAATAACGCCGACGTGTTTGAGGAGATCAGCCAGCTGGTCCAGAGCGCCCTGGACGGGTACAACGTCTGCATCTTCTGCTACGGCCAGACGGGAAGTGGAAAGACTTATACCATGTCTTCTGAAGACGGTATGATCCCGCGAGCCGTCCATCAGATCTATGACACTGCCAAAAATCTCGAGGAGAAGGGCTGGAAGTACACCATGGAAGGGAATTTTGTCGAAGTCTACAACGAGAATCTGAACGACCTCCTGGGCAAGGCGGAGGAATTCGACAAGAAGAAGCATGAAATCCGGCATGACATGCAGCGGTGCAGGACCACCATCACAGACGTTACGACCGTCACCCTCGATTCTCCGCAGACGGTGGAGTCGATCCTTCGTCGCGCAGCTGCCAACCGATCCGTGGCGGCCACCAAGGCCAACGAACGCTCCTCGCGGTCGCACTCCGTCTTCATCCTAAGACTCATCGGAGAGAACAGCATTACCGGAGAGCGGAGTGAAGGGACGCTGAACTTGGTCGATCTTGCAGGCAGTGAACGACTGAGTCACAGCGGAGCTACCGGGGAGCGGCTGAAGGAGACGCAGAACATCAACCGAAGCTTGGCCTGCCTGGGCGACGTGATCAGCGCCCTCGGCCAAGGGAAGGAAGGTGGCCACATTCCATACAGGAACAGCAAGGTATGTTTGTCCAAGTCGCCCTTTTTTTGACTATCATATGCTAACGTGATGCGCCACAGCTCACCTACCTTCTCCAGTTCTCGCTCGGGGGTAACTCGAAGACGCTGATGTTTGTCATGGTCAGCCCTCTCCAGGCGCACCTGGGAGAGACGTTGACCAGTCTCAAGTTCGCAACCAAGGTGCACAACACGCACATCGGGACGGCCAAGCGACAGGCTAGGATCCGAGATTCGTAGATGATGTTATACCTGATACCCTTCTTGTTTAATATTGAAGACCTGTAGCGCGGGCCTCTTACGGTGGGATATCTTGGATGTACAGCAAAAGCAGCGCTTACATATCGTTTGTTTGGTGTTTTGTTTGGTGTTTGGTGTTCTCTTTTGGTTTCACATGTTGGGGCCTGTGCTTTCGGGTGGATTATCTACACTACGGACTTGATGAATTCGATATTTGGAATTTAATATAGAGGATCGATCCAACTGTGCGTGTATATTATTGTAGTGCTCGTGGAGTTGTATGTAGGCATCACCGGTGGTCAGGGTCACGATCTGTTGTGATGTGCCTGCTAATCTAGATGCTGGATCTGGCAGAAGTGGACCCGTACCTGGCGTTAATGAGATGCTGCTGTCAACCCTTTTTTGGATGGTCCAGGACCGCTGTGTTTTATGTTTACAGGAGTAAAGCGCTCAGGCTTGCTTCTCCAATGCAAGATGAAGTATATACATGGTCCTGCAGACACTGGATCACAGTGACTTCATCTATTCCAATCCGCACTTTTACTGGCCCGAAAACTTTATCTTCCTAGACAGCTCATGGACCCCTACATTTCTTGGGAATCATTAAAGTATTTGTTTATTGCTTGGATTGATCGCTCGAATGTCTTCGTTTACACCACTGCGGAGCATTTACCCCGCACTACTCCGCAGAGTCGGGACGGATTCCATATACTCCGCGCCGATTCCGAAGCTCCTCTCCTCTCCGCTCCGCCCCGCTCCACCCTCCTGCCTCCGATGTTCCTTCGTACATAGACTTCATGCCAATATGGCGCATGCCCAAACAGAGACAACAAGCTCGCCCCTCTCACCGGGCACGCACACGTTCACATCACCCGAAAGCGGGCTGACGCTCTGCTACTCCGTCCGCGGAGACAGAGACGACTCCGCGAAGAAGCCACCGCTCATCATCCAATGCCCCGGCTGGGGCATGGGCCCATCGTACCTGGAGACCGGGCTCGCGCCGCTGGCGGCGCACTTCACGCTCGTGTTCCCCCGACCGCGAGGAACAAACGGCTCATCCCGCCCATCCAGCCCCAACGAGATGGGCACCATGGCGCACATGTCCTCGGACCTGGAGGCCCTGCGGCAGCACTTCCGCCTCGACCAGTTCCCAGCCCTGCTGGGCCACTCCAACGGCGGCGCCATCGCCCTGGGATACGCGGAGCGGTTCCCCCGCCGCGTCGAGAAACTCGTCCTCCTGGACCACCAGCTCGTCGGGTTCCGCGACCGGAGGATGCTCGCGCGGCTGGAGACGAGGCAGGATCCGCGGTACGCCGGCGCGGCGGAGTACCTCCGCTCCCGCATGGATCCGAAAACCGACGAGCAGTTCACGCGCGACGTGAAGCGCATCCTGCCGCTGTACTTCTTCGATCCGGATCGTTACCTCCCTGAGCTATTGTCTGCCATCGGCGAGGAGGAAGTCATGTCGCTCTGGTGCCGCGACGCCCAGGCCGAGTCCGACGCGAAGGAGATCGCGCAGTCCCACCCCCCGCGCATGCTGGCGGCCCTGAAGGACGTCACGGCGCAGACGCTAATGATCTTTGGAAAGGAGGATATGATCACGGGGCTGGGCGTCGCGGAGAAGACGAGGGAGGGCATCCCGCATGCGGAGTTGAAAGTGTATGAGCGCTGCGGGCATTTCCCGTGGATTGAGCAAAGGGAGAGGACGGTGCGGGATATTGTTGCTTTTCTGACGAGGTAACGAGGATGCTTGGGATGTAGGGTAGGTAGATATGATATAGGGTTCTGGATTTGGCGGACATGGAGTCTCTGTTCTATTTTTGGTCGAGGTGGGTCATTGGATCCCTGTCTGGATTGAACGATTTTAATTAGAGAATCACAACAAATAGATATCAAAACCCTAAATGGACCATATAGAGTGTCTGAACATTTCTTATTAGAGGTAAGCTGGTTAGGAGATGCCTGCTACGTAAAATACAGTATATATTCAAAAAAAGAACAATAATATAAGAGAAAGTGATTTAATCAACAAATATGAAAAAAGAAAATGTCTGAATGATACAGGAATGGGCAGGATAAAATGCGTGGAAATAAATGAATATCTAGTTTTCAATTTTGGAACGAGGCTGATGTTTGAAATACCTATCTAGGTGGTGATAGAAGAGAATTTTTGGTATCTGTAACGCAGGCCCCGATAACTAGGCCGAAGGGTCGCTAGGTTTATCTTGAAGACAAGAAACAAGGGGGTGAGCGATATAACAAGTAGGCCTGGGTTACTAGCAACTGTATACTGCTCAATTGCTATGTGAGTCGACAAGGGTTGAAATCTATCTGAAAGGAGTGTCATTATATACATGCTGTCTTTCCTGGGTCCTTGGTATTGTAGGATGGGATTGTAATCCTGGATCATAGGGTTGGATCATAGGTTCGGATCGTGGAGTTGGATCATGAGCGATCCATCACGTGACAACTCCTTGTCTGTAACAGTATCCTAGAAAACAGGAGTACAACAGGTACCTCATTCCCAAGAACAGATGGATAAGTTTCTAGAGTTATTGCAGAACAGGATGCACCGGAAAATATTATTTCTGCAATATCTAAATTTTGTATGGACTATATCTACTTTGATAATGCTAGTTGGTGTCAAAATATAGGGTAATCCGGTAACCTGACAGGTAACGAGATAACCCGTAGGCTTCTTAATGTGAGCGAATTAGGTAGGAACTTCAAGAGTAACAAGTAGATTCCCTATATTGATCCTTGGATCTGATATGAGAATAAGACGCGGTAGACTAGATACATGCTTGGGCAAGAGTCTCCTTTTATGTTCCTTTCCCTTCATGTTGCTGTCATGCCATATCATGTCAGTGTCCTGCTATATCACGTCATCGACATGCTATATCATGTTGCCAACATGCCTTGTCATGTCACTGCCATGTCGCATCATGTTGTTGACATGCCCAGTATCGGATTATCCTTTTTCCTTTCTTGGCTGCTCATTAACCCTTGCATTCAGGGTCTTGTTGACAGTTGGTTAGTTGCTGGACAGATTTCATATGGTTGTTGTCTTCTCTAGAGACTTTATGAACGAGTGGCAGTGCTGAGACAGAAAGAGAGACAGAAAGAGTCAGACAAGTTGTCTATACTAGGCAACTATTCTAGATCATAGTGTTGATATAGATCATTTCTCTCCCCTTCCCCCCCCCGAATACAAACCGTTAGAAGAAAAGCTCTTCTGCTGTTTGACTGCGGAACTCCAGAATCTAGAATAATATTGTGGCTGGAATTTTAGGTAGCCTGGGGCTTAGCGATAGCGCGGCAGATAAATTTAGTCGGTGACAATGGAAGGCCTTCAAGGATGCATATGCTTACGTGGACATCTGCTGGTAGGTGTTGTGTTGGCAGTTGCTTGAAGCTAGTTACTTGCTGCAGCTGGGCTACTCCATCCAGCATGTTTATCTGCCCTTGATTTACTATCTGTCATGTTCTTTTGGTTTGTTTCCTAAGATTTATGCAGCAAGCCACGTGCGTTGGCTTGACCTTGAAGGCTTGAACAAGATAAGGACTCGCATGCCCTTTGATAATGTTGCATGGGAGCAGAACGATGCCATTGCACATGCCTGGGTTGCGGAGCTGTTCAAGCCGGACACTTTACGGGCAATCGGTGACTTCATCGTCAAGCATCGAAGGGGCGTTCCTGTCGAACTGTGCGATCCCAAAGCAGGAGCATTCAATGTGTCCTTTCGGATGAAGTTTGATGGAGGATCCGCCGTCATCCGCTTCCAGAAGCCCGGCGCGACCATGTTTCCGGAAGAGAAAGTCCGGAATGAAGTCGCTGTGATCAATATCTTCAGGAGCACACGTCGATGCCGGTCCCTTTCATCCTGCATTGAGGAAGCAGGGAAGAAAGTCCACGGCAACTGGGTCCGTTTATCATCATGGAGTACATCGAACACGCAATGGATATGGGCGCGGCGCTGAACACTCCTGGACTGGCGATTGGGGACCGTCCCATTCTGGATCCGAAAATCGATATCGATAAGCTCGAGATTCTGTACGGGCAACTTGCAGACATCCTACTGCAGATGTCCCGGTTATTGCTGCCAAGGATAGGCTCTCTGACCCAGGTGGACGATCTCACATGGGAGGTGATGGACGGGCCGCTGTCCATCAACATGAACGAACTGGTCCGGCTGGGGACGTTGCCGCGGTCGAAGCTACCCACGACGACCTTCGAGACGGCCTCGTCGTATTTCCATGCGCTGGCAGAATTGCACCTGGAACATCTGACGCATCAACGAGATGACGCTGTCGACTCCGCCGCAGACGCAAGACGCAAGTATATCGCCCGATGTCTCTTCCAAAAGCTCGCCAGAGAACGTCGACTCACGTCCTGTTCGGCAAGGGACTCCGGGCCCTTCAAGATCTGGTGCGACGATCTCTGACCCACCAATGTCTTGCTCAACTCCAACTTACAGATCGCTGGTGTTGTCGACTGGGAATTCACCTATGCCGCACCGGTGGAGTTCTCCCACGCGCCGCCGTGGTGTCTTCTCCTCAAGCAACCGGAGTACTGGCCAGACAGGATAGAGGCATGGACGAAAGAGTATGAACGGATTCCTGAAAGCGCTCCGCGAGTGCAAAGATGCCGCCATCCAGCGCGGTAGGATCGAGGAGGGGCAAAGATTCTCTGACCCCATGCAGCGAAGTTGGGAGTCGGGTGACTTTTGGATCGCGTACGCTGCTAGAAAGAACTTTGCCTTTGATGCTGTCTTCTGGCAGAAGCTGGATGAGCGGTTCTTTGGCCCGGGGGCGGGGTGGGAAGGAGATGGGTGGGAGAGCCGAACTGAGATTCTTGATGAGGAGGAGAGGAGGAACTTGGACAAGTTGGTGGAACACAAACTAAAACAGATGGAGCATAGAGAGTTGGCATGTGAGCTGGACGAGGTAGATGTAGGAACGATGAAATGAAATTAATTGATCTTCTGTTCTATGTGATTGTTAGCCTGACAGAGACTGCAGCAGCACAGGACGATAATAAATAATCTGCTAGAATAGATAGTTTGCGCCTTGCAACATAAAATCAAGGACCGAGCTGAGACATGTAATACAAAGTCGAAAGATGGTCTGTTGACTTGATCTCCATAATCAGAGGCTGCTTTTTGATCGAATCAGTAATAACTCTCGCAATGTACATCATCTGAAGACAGAAAACTTGCCATGAGCAGCACTGATAGGGTTAATGTTGTTTAAATGCCTCGTTCAGGTATTTGTACAGGTTATATAGGTATGGATTCTGATAGAACCTCATAGCTCCAAGATAAAAGTGATGTGTCAAACAGCTTCTAGGAAGAAAACTGAGAATTGATGCCGCTTCTAGTCATCTGTCATTGATAGCATGGTACCAGCTGGATTTTCTTCTTGTCCACCGTATACAGGACTCTGAATGTGTCTCAGGAAGATGCTGGCGTCTGCTGTGCAAAGGTTACCCTGCTGTGCTGCCCAACAACTTAGTAAGCTGACAACTGATGCTGCTACCTGTTTCATGCTGTGCAGAATCATGGTGCAGCATATTATGAATGCAACATAGTGGACACCTCTAATGTCCTGTGTGACATGCTCCACGGCTGCAATGTGGTGACGGAGTGAAGTGCTGTTGAAGGGTGCCCTGGCCTCTCAATCAGGAGAACAGCCGGCTCCAGACCACACGGCGAACGGTCACAGCATCCCCACCTCATCCTCTGCTGCTGGAAGGCCGGGTAGTCGACAACAATTGGAGATAACCAGCCATGATGGATTGAGTTGAGCCTCTACTAGGGTATCCTCTCTTCAGACAATCGGACGCCCCCCTGATCCTCTTGGCCGTTGTGGGCTCCGGTTTGAAACCGGAGATATCTGAAAAGGATGACCGGATCCCCAAGTCTTTGCGGTAGCACCAAGGACGCTGAAGACAGATCAGCTGTATTTAAAACGCTCTCTTGGACAGATGATTTTTTTCTATCTTTTTCACGGCCTTTGGAATCCTTCTAGTATTTTGTTTTCGTCGCTTTCACTCCGCCTACTCGTGGGAACAGCAGTGAAATGGCCGACCAACAAATCAACGCAACTGCAGCTAACAAAGATGGCATCGAGAAGGATGTTGAAGCCGTCGCAGACTCAGGGAATCCCCAAGAGCAACCACAGGAGGCGGCATACTCTGTCTTCAGCGTCACTCAGAAGAAGTTTATCATCCTTGCCGCATCCTTTGCTGCTTTCTTTTCGCCCTTGTCGTCCGGCATCTACTTCCCCGCGCTCAGTAGCATTGCGGCCGATCTGCACGTCTCGGATTCCAAGATCAATCTCACAGTCACGACGTATATGGTAAGCCAGGCACTAGCACTTCATCAGGTGGAAAAGGGACTGACAGACCATTCAAGATCATCCAGGGAGTGGCACCCATGCTTATAGCGGGCTTCAGCGACACGGCCGGACGCAGACCGGCATATGCCATCTGCTTCTCCATCTACTTCGCCACAAACCTGGGTTTGGCCCTGCAGAACAGCTATCCAGCACTCATGGTCCTCCGCTGTCTGCAGAGTGCCGGCAGCAGCGGGACTGTGGCACTTGCCAACGGCGTCGTGGGCGACCTGATCACCTCCTCAGAGCGTGGTACCTACGTCGCTTTCGCATCTCTGGGGAGCATTCTGGGGCCTACGCTTTCTCCCATCGTCGGAGGGCTGCTCAGCGAGTACCTCGACTGGCATTGGATATTTTGGTTCCTGGTAATCCTCACTGGAGCGTTTTGTGTCCCATTTTTTCTGTTCATGCCGGAAACATGTCGAAAAGTCGTCAATGATGGATCTATCACCCCGCCGCTGCTGAATTGGTCCCTGAGCGATATGATCCGCCACAGAAATAGGATAAGGGCTGGTCTGACCGTTGACACCGAAAGAATCCAAGCGCTGCGTGAACAACGCAGGATCTGGGTCCCGAATCCCTTGTCAACCCTAGTCGTTTTCAAGGACAAGGAGACTGCACTTATTCTACTTGCCACGGGTATTGCGTTTGGCAGCACATACGCGGTTTTGACGGGCGCATCATCCTTATTTGAGAGTTTCTACGGCTTTAACGATATCGAAATCGCTCTTATGTTCATTCCGTTTGGGGTGGGAAGCACGCTATCAGCCTTCACCACTGGACGTCTCGTTGACTGGAACTATCGACGGCACGCCAAACGCTGCGGAATCCCCGTGGTCCGCAACAGACGTCAGAACCTGAGCGGTTTTCCTCTCGAAAGGGCACGCTTAGAAATTGGCCTGCCTATGTTCTACGTCGGAGGTGCCGCCATCATCGCATATGGATGGGCAATGCGGCACCGCGTGAGCCTGGCTGCCCCTGTGATTCTTATGTTCCTACTCGGATACTGCCTCGCTGCTGCGTTCCAGATACTGAATATCCTGATGGTGGATATCTATCCTGGGAAGCCCGCGACTGCCACTGCGGCAAACAACCTGGTGCGCTGTGAGATTGGAGCCGCTGCTTCGGCTGTTATTGCTCCAATGGTCGGTGCTATGGGCACGGGGTGGTCGTACACCGTTTTGGCGCTGGTGGTTGTCGGGTTTACTCCGTGCTTGATGGTAGTCATGCGGTATGGGATGAGGTGGCGGCAGCAAAAAGCTGAAAAGATAGCCAATGAGAAAACAAGGCAGTAAGTACATGTACAGTACATACTGGCCGATGGAGAAGACAGGAGAAGATCAGGCGGGAGGAAGGAGGAAAGTACCGTAGCTGTCCAAATACATATACAATGCAGTACCATAATGGATACACGCGTTTGGTAGATACGGACTCGATCGTAGGCTATAGGATGGAAGATATCTCTGCGCTAGTTGGATAAGTTTGTCGTCTATACTGCATTTGGCATATATTAAAGTCCTCCATCGAGAGATATGAATATAGAAATAGAGACAATAGAGTAGGTAGAGAGGCGTTACAACGATATATACAACATCATAACAACCTCCCCGATCTTCTTGTTCTCGATATTAATACAATTCCCACACTCATTTGGCCTCGTATACACCACCCATGCCCCCCATCCAGCAACCTTGCCCTCGATCTCGCGTGCCAGCTCTTCCCTCGTCGCGATGGGACTGAGGTTGAGCGGATCCACTGCGGCATTCAACGAGACGACCTCGAACCAGTACCGATGCGGCCCGTGACCCCTCAGCGGCCGCGGAGCAATGTATACAGTGCCCGATGATTGAGGCCGTACTTGAATCCGCCGCGGCTGTTGTCTTTTGTCTCCGTGCTCTCGGTTTGCGCGTCAGGAATCTCCAGATCCTCGCCCGAGATACCACTCCTCTCCCCCCGGGATCTTATAGAAGATGCCATGATTCCCGGGCACTTTTGAAAGTGGCGAGTCCGGGTCCTCCGCGATCAGCATGTACTCTTTCACCTTCTCAGTTGGAGCCGTTGCGGTCCATTTCCATCTCAGTGCGGGGAATATTCGAGATCCGAACGCGGTGTGCTCCGCTCTCAGCGACGAGCCTGACGGTCCGACGTCTGGGCTTTCCATGGTCAGTGTTGGAGAGGGGAATTGTGTGAAGGCGGGCCCTTTGATGAAGAGCTGCGCGTCGTGGCCGCGGGACGAGTAGAAAATATAGTCCAAAGTGTATTCGATGAGGGGGAGGAGGCGGGACATTTCCCATTTTGGTTAGGAATGTTGCAGTGACCCTTGGATGTATCGTATGCGGTATATTGGCTTTTCTGCTCGAGAAGTTTGAGGAGTCTGTGGTCACAAGAAAGATTGGATGATGAATTGACTGAGGCAAAGGTAGAGACCGAGATTTTCACACCCAGATATTTGAAGAGGATAGATAAACAGAGATAGTCGTGTGCGTCATCTATGTACAGTACGTCTATTCCATTGAGGGTTCGGCCCGATCCGGTTTGTCCGGTTTTTCGGACAAACCGGCCATCCCTCTCTTATCCAACATCCAATGCAGCGTCCTGTATTCCCAACATGGAACGACATACACTGGCTGCCTCCCAGAGCCCAGATCAGTTTAAGAGACCGTTTGTGACACCGATTCCCTACCAAGTGTGATGAACAGATGATTCACTGATGCCTTGTAGGGACCTCATCAAGCAACATCGTCGAGCATGCACGGAGTGCAGACAGCAAAAGGTTTGGATATCCTGTTCATTTGTGCCTGATGCATCTATGATGTTTACTCTTGAGGTCCACTTCTTTGTGATTTATTTCTGGCAACTTATTTACAGGACCTTCACTGTGACACGTGTCGCGTCAGCATATTTCATCCTCCCTACTCCCAATTCTCAAAGATCAAGAACCTCATATGCCACCAGGGAGGGTGCCAGTTGATCGAGATCTTGATCAAACCACTTTTTTTGCTGTGGCTTCTCTGGATGCCCTCTGCGGGTTGCCCTCGTTCCTCTTGATCTGAACATGCCTTTCTGAGATCTAATTCTTTATCCAGGCTCGATGCGACGTCTATCTCGACCCCGAACAGCCATGTTCCCGCTGTCGACGGCTGAACAATAGCTGCGTTGTCTCTGAGCGGTACCGCTGGCAGAGGAAACGACGGTATATCTCTTTGCGTGCGCAGTCTTGCCCTTACTGACTTGTCGAGTCTAGAAAGAAATCCGAACACGAGGATGCAGATGCAGAGGCCTCCCAGCTATCTACGCGCACGCCAGAACCAGTAAATCCTCTATCTTCCCCCGTGGAAGTCTTGGTGGCCGCCGCTGCAGCAGATGAGGCAAGCCGGCCCATAAGGATTACTCCATATTCACATCCACATACTACAACAAGTCCAGGGTGCTGTAATGAGGCTCAGACGGGCTCTAGTAGCACGCAGCCGCGGAATCTCGATGGCTTACTGGTCAATGCTTATGATATTGATGAGATATTTCGGCTGTAAGTTTAACATTTCTGTTCATAAAACTGCCAACTAACTCCCATGTGAAGGTATTTCAAGGAGTATGCCTACTTCATGCCGACGCTCGACCCTGATATGAGCCCGAATGCCTACTACCAGCGTTCTCCCTTTCTTTTCTGGGCGATAATTGGAGTCGGTTGCCGCCGCTATAGAAAAGATCCCACGCTGCTCGGTGCATTGGCTCCCAAGATCATTAATCTCGCTTTGATGTCGATCAAAACTAAATCGGCAACTCTGAGCCATATCCAGGCTCTCCTACTCGTGCTCTCCTGGCCTTTCCCCCCTTCATCTCTTTGTATGGATGTCACATTTCCTCTCAGCGGCTCTCTGATACATATGGCCATGCAGGCAGGCCTGCACATTCCAGTTACAAGACAGAACTTCGCCAAAGTGGGAATCAAAGTAACAGACGACGATGTTAAGAAGCGGGCAGAGCTCTGGGCGTACTGTGTTATTACGTATCAGCGGTGAGTGCAGAATGCCGGATCGTTCGCAACATGGCGGTTAACCTAGCCGGTCCCAGGGCGTGTTGCTACATGGGCCATTCACCTCTGGCAATCCTGGATACGACGCAAGATATAGGTCAGATCCAGTCTCTGTTTCGGGAAATCCCCTCGAGTCTCCGGCTTCAGCTCAAACTTCATTCTATTGTAACACGGTGCTGTGCTGCGCTGCTGGAAATTGGGCTGAGGAACCTCTCTGAGGAGAAGGAGCGCACGCTGGATCTCCTGCTTCGAGTGTTTGAGGGCCAGGTAAAAGAGGTCGAATATGAGGCTCCAGCAGGTCGATCTTACTATGCGTATCCCCAGACTCTGTTTTGCTGACAGCTGATTCAGGGCTTGATCAGATATGCCTATGTATCAGCTGTCTGAATATCCAAGTGTTTCATTTCTACAAGGCATCTCCCATGCATCAGACTGAGGCGCTGAGCGGCCTCTTCACCAGCGCATGCTCCGTGATTGAGACGATAGACCGTTTCAACACATCCACCAATATATGCGCCACATCGCCCCTCTATTTCAGCTACGGAATACTGCTAGCGTGTTACACGCTGCTCAGGCTGCTGAAGAGCTCTTTCGTAAAGTACCTCGACTTTGAGAAGTCGAGGCGCACCTTCTTCCTCGGCATCGATATCGCGAAGCAGATGTCCACCGAGAACAACGACATAGCCGCCAAGAACGCGGTCATTCTGTCGCGACTGTGGAACAGCGACAAGGTCTTCAGGATGGCTGATGGGAGGGAGTACACGACTCTGAAGGTTCGCAGCCGGCTGGCCATGGGCGTCGTTTTGGATGCGGTCTGGTGGTATCGGCAGGAGTATGGAGGGTTCTCAGGACTCCATCTGCCTCCTCGGCAGGAAGAGCCTCAACTCGGTATGCGTATCCAAACATCAACTTTGCCAGAAGTATGCTAATAAGGATACGGACAGACACCCAACAGAATTCGACACTCGGGGGTCTCCAGACCACGGAGGAACACGATTATCCAACGCTAGGGCTGGACTCATTGGAGTATCCAGACTTTCTGGACGATCAGTTGCTGGCTGATTTCGGACTTTCTGTGGATAGCAATGCCATGTTCCCATTTATGTTAACTTGATCGTAGCGCAATCTATATTATATATTAATTCAGAATGAATATAGAAGACTTGAATTGGTGGCCAGATATATAGACGATATGTAAATCCCAATTCTGATTTTGGCCAATCTGTCTGCTAAGAGCTGGGAAAAGTATCCTGTCATTCTTACTACTGCTATTATTTAACCCAAATTTACATATCTCTTAACAGAGCCTAGCAAAGTGTTGAAAGAGATAAAGAGAAAGACTCGCGCTTGTATATAGCGATGTTGGTGTGTCTCCCGTTGGGCAAAAATGTGACGTCAACAACAGGACTTGGCTCACTCAATACTGAACCTGACTATTGCGCGCCCTGCAAACGTACAGAAAACAAAGCAAAAATAAGACTTTACTTTTCTTAAGCTTTTTGGATGATATCTTCGTTATTTTAATGAAAATCCATCTTGCGACCGTCACAAAGCACCTGCGGCGTCCGCATCAGTAGTCGATCCTAATCCGCTCCAATCCCTGCAGGAAACTGTCCCTACTACAATAGTACTGCTTTAAATACCCATAATAATTCACTTTCTACAGTCATTCTCACGTTTCACTCGCCGCATGCCGACGTACTCGGGATCTTGCTTCTGCCGCGCCATCAGGTACGAGCTGACGCTGGCCTCGCCGGACAATGCGCGGTCGTCGTTGTGTCATTGTCACAATTGCAAGGTAACTCCACAACATAAAAGAAATCCTATCTATAAATACCTACCTATTGTGCTCCGTTCTGACAGAATTCGGACACAGAAAGCGTATGGCACCAACTACGGCCTCGCAGCCAAGGTCCCGAAAGACGCGCTCCGCATCACCGCCGGCACGCTCAGGGAGCACGTCGCGGATAACGGCTCCGGTGTCCTGGTCCATCGCGAGTTCTGTGGGACTTGTGGCAGTTTTATTCTGGAGTACGCGGTTCGTTTATCTTTCTTTTCTTTTTGTTCATTATAGCAGTATTTATGTAGTTATAATTGATTGATTGATTGTATCATAGGATCCGGTAAAAGAACGCTCCCGGTATGTGAGTGTCGGCTCGCTGGACGATCCCGAGGCTTTCCCTCCCAGGGGTGAGTTCTTCTGCCGCGATCGGGCGAGCTGGATGCCTGAGATTCCCGGTGAGTATAAGAGAGATCCTTGTTCTGTCTGAGAAGATAAGGGTCGTTGCTGACTGGATGTGGAGATGTTTTTCATAAGTGGGAAAAGTAAGGAGTGAATCTTACTCCTGATATGTATACTTATACATACCGTGTTGGGTTTGGGATGATGATGTATGATGTACTATTCGTACGTGGATGCGAGCTTTGCCATGATTACTGTGCAGATGAGATACCTGTTGGGAAGAACTTTATGAGCTCATGAGCAGTTCTTGGTGTGAGATCATAACATCAAGTGCCCGGTAGTCTGTCTGGATGCAAGCACCACGGAATGAAGAATGCGGGATTATTTAAAACGGAGATATGCGCAATTTGATAGACTTGTAATAAGCATTAACGATGTAGCATTGAGTCCGTAGATATCAATAACAATCCCCAATTTGGGAGGCTCAGATACACGACCAAAGCATCAATAATGAGTGCATGCTCCTCCTTCTCCCCACTCGAATTCCAAGCCGTGCAGGACACCATGCATCATGCCTTAGATACGACACATGATACTCCATCGCTCTTCGGATATGCTTCCCCCACACATTCTCCTGCGAGCTTCATCTCCGTCACGCTCCTCACCACCGCGTCCGGCGCGATCAGCTTCTCCCGTATCAAAATCCCGTTCAGATAGTCGTTCGTGTCGACCCTCCGATACGCATCCTCCAGATTCCGCTCAATCCCGGCCTGGACGTGCCTCTTTGCGACTCGATCTCTTGCCTCCTCCGGATCTGCATCCACAAATACCCGGAAGTCGACGAGGCCTGCGATCTCCCGCCACCCAGGCTCATCGAGGAGGAGGTAGTTCCCCTCGATGATCACGATCGAGGCGTCGTTGGTGATGCAGGTCCCGTTCTCGACGGGGTCTTTGGCTTCGTGGTCGAATGTTGGCGCGTATATCACTTTCTTTTGTTTCGATGCTGGCTCTGAACATGTTGATCTGTTGGTATCTGCGTCCGCCCATGCGCGCAGTTCCCGGACAAACTGCACGAATCGATCCACGTCAAATGTCCACGGCGCTCCGCGCCGGAGATATGCTTCCTCTCTGTTGGGTAGTTGGTCGAGCGCTGCTCGGGGGAGGTGGAACCCGTCCATCGCGACGAGGACTGCAGGTCCTGCTGCCCCTGGTGCTGAGATAGATGGCACATCTGCTGTTTGTAATGACGGTAATCTTGTCAAATCATCATTGCCGTCCTTGCCATATTTGGTGTTAAGGATGCGAATCACTGCCCTGGCGGTGGTTGTCTTGCCGGAGCCCGGGATCCCGGCGATGGCGACAAGGAATCTCTTTCGAGGATGAGAGCGTGCGCGGCACCGGATCAGTCCGGCCAGTCTTTTGTGTTCAGCTTCCATTTCTCTGTGGTGACGGAGTCAAAGACAAAAAAAAATACAGCTGAAGACCCGCGGAGGGACGTGTATATGGGTCAATGCGATGTACTCATGTATGAGATCCTATGTATAGCCATTACTCCGACATAGATTCTTCGGATGCCAGCTGAAGATGTTTAAATATGGCAGAATAAGATCTGGCTCTATCTTTTCTTCGAGTAGATCTCACTTGATCTCCGATGTGGAGTCATCGCGGGGAAGGATTGTCGTCTTCATCCCAGTGGAGCGCTCCCCGGCGGACAGTGCTCCGACAAGGCGGAGAACAATATTCTCGACCCCAGAGAACTGGTCTTGTGACCAACGTACCGGAGAAGACTCCTCCGTGTCCTGGATGAGGGAGAATAACGTGTCGAGAGCGGAATGGCGGTTGGGTCCGACAAGGTGTGTGGCCTGAGTGAGTTGGTCATTCCGCCGACTTAGATACCTCGGTAGGAGATACTACCTAGGTATAAAGTGCCCCATATATTGACTGATGAGATGGATCTCACGCAAGCGCTTCCCCAGGAATGGTGTTCAGCCTGGCTGCTTTGTTAATGATCTGGCAGAATGCAGAAAGAGCCGTGCGCAAATCGTCGATCTTGGCCTCATCGTATGGTGACCACTATCGACATCCCGTCGTAACCTAGGCAAACACCTGTCGAGTGGTCTTTATCTGCTGAATTACCTTTCAGACAGCTGCTGGGGATCTCTTGAGGGTACAACAATGGCGCAGAAGAAGGATTGAAGCGATGTGAATAACCGCATTATTTTGTAGTCTGTGCATGCGAATATCAATTTGCTGACGAATGGACATCAAAAGTCCGAGCAGACTGCTGGATAGAACGAATATTCTGCTTCGGGGCTGTCTGTCAGACCTACAAGCGATGAATTCGACAGAGTGAAAAGGAAACAAGTCCCGACTGAGTCCTTGAAACTCTCGCGCTAAGCTCAATCTGGAGGCCCCGACAGGTGCCAGCGAGAACTACGCCTGAAGATGGGACATGCGGTCCTCGAGCCGGAATGTGGAAAGATATCCAGATTGAATCTGTTCAGTCAGTAGAAACACCAACTGGCGCGTCTGGTGCGCGCGTTGAACTATATTCACAGGGCCTCAACAAGGCGCCGGTTGCTGGCGATAACCGACGCTCCTGTTGCCTACTGTGTAATTGCTCTTAGAATGTACGGATCTTCTCAAGAAACCTCCCGTATTAGTTCTAGACTGGCTCCTATAGCGGATAATCGTCTTTTGACACTTCCCAATCATAGCATTCTTGATTGGGCCATATCCCCTCTGGCATTATCTGGTTTCGTGATGAGGGGTTTATCGGCTCCCGAGTCACATTTGAAGAACCAGAACCGTCGGTCTGGAGGCTTGACAGGAAAGTTTCCGACCATGAGATCTACGAAGTTGAAGAAGACGCAAAGATGCCTGGTGGAGTTTCTGAAGCTCGCGCGGTTTTCTTCTGCTCGCGACTTGACAGTCCCGTTCCAAAGCAAGCCGTCATGAAGATCCGGATGCAGTATTTCGTCCAAGGCTGCTGAACTCCTTCCGGCATACAGATTCCGACCTAATTACAGGATACCGTACTGGAACACAGCTACCAAATCTCTCAATGTGCGAGCGAAGCAGGCCACGGAGACCCCGACATCGATGGCAAGCAATGAGGTTAAGGCGCTTCAAATACTCACGAATGCGGGCTGCTCATCGACACCATCCCTGCTTGCCTGGAAACAAGACAAGCAAAGTCGCAACATGTGGGTTCCAGGTGGGCATATTCTTTACATCCTGATGGAAAAACTGCCAGGATTCTGCCCCAAATGTTTCTACATCGAGCTGGATTGGGCGGAGCGCGACGAGCTCAAAGAGGCCTGGCTGTATGTTCTCCTGCCCTGTTCTTGTCGTTGATACATGTGTGCAAATCAGGATCTTGACCGGGTTCATCGGAATCTGACGGTTATGCTTCCAGAGAATGCACGGCTTGTGGTGTCGTCAATGCAGATCCTGCTCTTCGAAATCTTCTCTGGGATCGCTCGAGTATGCGTCGTGCATCTGAAATATCCGGAATGCTGATGTACTACAAGCTACATCATCGATTTGAGCTGTGGAGGCCACCTGGCAAAAAGTATGTATGGAGCGATGGTTCCATAGAGTGGAACTTGGCTTGAATAAACGAAGGTTCATTGTATGATATGTCCACGTGGATCATGTGATTAACTTTACTTTTTCAAGTCTGGACTCGAAACTTGGAAATCATGTACCTAGCGGATATTATCATGGACTTGACTAATTCTGAATTTACCCATCACCTCGTCGGGATATCCTGTACAGTAATAGTGAGAAGGACGTTTACTCCCAGACGCTATCCGCGAACAAACGAGCCGACGGTCAAAGTTATGTAGAAAAGCAAAATGCTCTAGTCCAATCTTAAACCCCATATCTCATTATCCATAATGATGCTCGTATGACTTTGTGACTAAAAGCTGCATACTACCTAACGTCCATAGAATGCCCGGGTATCCCATCTCACGGGATCTCCCTGAGCGTCTCTGTCTCACTAGGCAACTTGCATACAAGGCTCAGAGACATTGTATCATGGCAAGCCAATTGGAGATGCATGATGAAATTCCAGTCAGGAAAGATGCCTCAAGAGATATGTATATCGCAAACTGAGATTTTTGTCCGCGCCAACTTGTCCGATTGATTCTATTGTTGGAGAAAAATACTGTTGCACTACACAAAAGAGGCCGTGACCGCTAATTGCAGTCCGAACTGGTATTTTCTGGTCGGCATCTATGCGTCACGGAAACTGATGGGAACACTTCTTAATCCCACTTGCCCCTTGTTGAACGTCAATGCTTTGTTCTTTTTGACGCCCAACCAACGCAAGGAGCCCATACTAACTCGTTTTCTCCAAGAATACCTACTGACTGCTCCGTACTTCTTATCTTGATCATACAAATGGACAATTGCAGATCAGATCCTTCCACAAGTGCCTCATACTGGGCCCGGAGACTCTTGCACGTTCCTACCGTGACCTCAATAGAAAGACCAGGGGGGATTAACTCGTGGAATCGACAAATGCTGCCCAAATCGTCTTGACGTTTTAGCGGGGCTGTTGGCAGATTGAAACTCGATACGGTAATTAGATTCTGGAAGAGGAGGATCGTGATGTCTTCTCGTCCCGACGGCCGCGGCCATCGCCGGTCGGCACACGGCACGTGAGGAACCCCCGGCGGCTTAGTCATCCAGTCACGGGGCCGCGTTGCGTCGCGAGGATCTGATAATCTGGATAACAGGACACGTTCAGAAGACCTTGTTCCGACCCGCGTGATGTTGGGAGATACAATTTGCCTTCCAGAATGTTACATGGCTCGAAGATCGTCATTGAGTCCAGGAAGGCTCGCGCGGAGACGCGCATACAGAGAGCCATGGAGCCCGTTCTCCAGTTAGAAGAATGATTATACCATCAGAAGAAGCGGACGTCTGCTGACGTCCGTGAAGAAGCTTATCAAGGCTTGAAGAGGCGTTCTGAGATGCTCGGTTGCCTCTCCCCGGAGCACACCGTCCGAAGCGTGCACGATCCATGCCATTTTGTCGACGATCGAAGCTCCACAGGAAAGCCACGGCTCTCCATCAGTCATCCATTGCGGATCGATCATGGCATGACAGTGGAAGCGGAAGGGCGACAGGGGTCTTCGTTTCGCCCTGACACAAAGTCAACAGCGCAGTGTGACTATTAGCGGTTCGACTGTTTCAGGTAAAATTAGACAATGCGCGTCCCCCAAACGCCCCATGGCAGTTCCTCGGTGTCAAAGACAAACAGGTGCCCGGGCAAGGTTATCGCATAGATTGTCGAGATCCCGCTTCCGCTCTGTTTTGATGTACGCAACATGGATTCTAAGTTGTCCTTTGACTGTCATATCCTGCTTCACATGTGTTTCTTATTCTCCGTCTTGCTTGTGTCGATCTGTTTAGTTTTTCCGCCCATCTCATCTTTCTCCACCAAGCGTTCCAAGCTGAAGCGGCCAATCCCCTTGCCTGGTCGGCACTTTATACTGCCGAGCAGAAGAATATCATGGCGCAGAGGAGCTAACGCCAAACATGCATGACAGTTCTTAGGGTTATTCGGCCAGGATCCGAGTGATATGTCTCCCTTAGCCGAGCGAAGCCCTGTCTGACGTACTGCAGGGAGACAACGCTTGGAGATTTTCCACATATGGCTTTCCCCCGATCCTCTCCTCGTGCGCGATCGTTGTCTCGTGCTGCAGGGGTAGTGTTCTGAACTCCACAAATAGACCATTCTCCCCATCTGCGTCGCAGTTTAGCTTCGGTCTTGGAACTCAATATCCATCCACCGGCCTTTTTCGAGAGGATAATTCTCCGTAGTTTCCCCGGACGAGGTTCATATAAATAACATGGAACAGTTCCCGGCTGTTCAAGTGCTCTTCCGTGCAGCCACGGCACCTCGGTCTGACGCACGTGGATTGCTGATAGTCGCTCGTTACTATATGCTTTGACTTCGTCTACCAAGGGTCCAACATGCGTCTCTCGTTTTCTACCCTTTTTACATCAGCCAGCCTGCTCGCCGGGCTGGCATCGGCCCAGCTTTCGGGCCCCGTGGGACCTCTGACCTCGGTTGCGGAAAAGAAAGCCAAGAAGATTTGCAATGTTCTCGACTACGGTGCAAAGGCAGACCAGGCGACCGACCTTGGACCCCCGCTGGCGGCCGCTTTCGCCGCGTGCAAGACCGGCGGCCTGGTCTATGTGCCGGGAGGAAAATACGTCCTGGATAGCTGGGTGACATTGAACGGCGGCAACGCGTGGGCGCTGCAGCTTGACGGTGTGGTGTACCGAACGGGAACCGCTGGTGGCAACATGATCTTCATCGAACACTCGACGGATTTCGAGCTCTTCAGCGGCACGTCCAAGGGAGCGATCCAGGGCAATGGGTTCGAGTTCCACGTCAACGGATCGCTCACCGGGCCTCGCATCCTCCGCCTCTACAAGGTCTCTCATTTCTCCGTCCACGACCTGATCCTGGTGGATTCGCCCTCCTTCCACTTCTCGATGGACACCTGCTCCGACGGCGAGGTCTACAACATGGCCATCCGTGGAGGAGACTCGGGAGGTCTCGACGGCATCGATGTCTGGAGTACCAACATGTGGATCCATGATGTACCTGCCCCGGTCGCAATGTCAGTATAGACTGTCCGGTCTAACGTGGAACAGGTCATGGTGACAAACAAGGATGAGTGTGTCACGGTCAAGGTTAGCATCACCATTGTCTTCCCGGTTTTCATCAACGGTCGCTGATAGTATATGCAGAGCCCCTCCAAGAACATCCAGGTGGAGAACATCTACTGCAACTGGAGCGGTGGCTGCGCTTTTGGCTCCCTCGGTGCCGGCACAAACATCAGTGACGTGCTTTACCGGAACATCTACACCTGGTCCTCGAACCAGATGATGATGATCAAGAGCAACGGGGGAAGTGGCTTCGTTGAGAACGTGGTTTTCGAGAACTTCATTGGTACGTCCGAGAACTAAAACTCAGGGTTCTGGATTGATTGCTGACTTCGGCCAGGCCACGGCAACGCCTATTCCTTGAACATCGACAGCTACTGGAGCCGCATGTCACCCGCCGAGGGTGATGGCGTTCAGCTGAACAACATCACCTTCAAGAACTGGAAGGGTACGGAAGCAAACGGTGCCCAGCGAGGACCCATTCGCATTATCTGCCCCGACAAGGTTCCCTGCACCGACATCAACATCGAGGACTTTGCCATGTGGACCGAGACGGGCAGCAAGCAGCTATATACCTGCCGGAGCGCCTACGGCTCCGGATTCTGCCTAAAGAAGGAACCCGCGACGCCAACCTCGTACGCTGCGGTTACAAGCACCGTCACCGCCGCGCCGTCGGGCTACTCTGCTCCCACCATGGCTGACGACCTGAAGACCGCCTTCGGCACCTCCACTTCCATACCTATCCCGACGATCCCCACGTCCTTCTTCCCCGGGGCTACTCCGATCAAGAAGCTGGCTCGCTCCTAAGCTTGTTGCGTTCTGGTTGTGAGTACGACTTGTATCGGGAGTCAGACTCATAGCGCAACCTGAGGTAGTGAATGTACACGGATCTCCCGAAGTTGGTCGTTTTGTATGTACTGTTTTTTGTATTTAACTTTCTCCCAATTTATAATGTATATGCTTGGGAGTGACCTTTTGCACATTTTTATGTATCAAGAAAAAGGACTGGTCCTGTATAATGTCTCTGCTGAGTAGCCGGCACCATGAATAAATTCCGTAGAAATTTCGGTGATGTGTTGATCTTAGTCCACATGGGCAAGATATCCGCCGCTTCTACCGCTCCTCCTTCCTACAAGGCACCTCCCCACCTACCATTTATCATGATTTCAATGACACAGTAAGCCAGAGCACTGCTGTATATCTCAAAGGCGTAGTGTTAGTCCACCTTATTTGCATGCATCTTCGACTCGGGATGCAAGATGTACAATTTCCAGACACGTTTCCCCATCCCGCTGGACAACGGCGACACATCTCTCACCGTCAAAATCCACCTTCAAGACGGCGGTCACACCGGTGACGAGCTCCCGGATGCACTCCCCCGTCTGTATGTCCCACATCTTAATACTATCTGCCGCGGGCGCAATGAGCTTGTGACTGTCGTGCTTCGAGGCCTGGGAGCTTGCGCGGTCGCCGGTTACGATCGTCCTCTTGCACTGGCCGTTCGCAGGGTCCCAGATCTTTATGATTCCGTCTGCACAGATTGAGACGAGGACATCACAGGCCAGGTTCAATACACCGATAACCGAAGAATGGTCTTCGAGACTATACAGAAGCGACCCCTTCTCGAGATCCCATATCCTGATCACATGGTCCATGGAGCCGCTGATGCAGCGATTCCGCTTCGAGTTAATGATGACGTGGTACACTTTGGCTTTGGCTTTGCTGTTATCATGGCCCTCGATCTCTAGCATGTGCAGCATCTCGCCGGTGGATATCCTCCACACGCGGATGGTGCCGTCGTAGCTGCCGCTGACGAGGGTGTCGCCGTATGCGGAGATGTCTCGAACGGTAGCTGTGTGGCCTCTCAGGACTCGACGGAGATAGGGGTTGTTGGAGTCGTCTAGATGATGCGGTTCTTCTTCTTCTCTGTCGGTGTGACGGGCACTGACAGGCTCAGGGAGCTTCCAGATCCGCATCGTTGCATCGCGCGAGGCCGAGATGATGAGGGGGACCTCGGGCGTCATCGTCTTCCTCATTACTGACTTGCCCTCCGCATACCGGCTCACTTCGACTTCGACAGGCAAGACGATCTGCACCTGTCGAACGGTCGCCGTGTGGCCGTGGAATACGTGCGTGCATACTCCCCTGGAAAGATCCCATACCCGAACAATCTTCTCCGTCGACACGGACACCAAGGTACTGCCGTGACACTGCAGATCCCATATGCTGCCTTGGTGCCCCGACAGCTTCTTCTGCAGGGCGCCGGTTTTGGGGTCGTGGATCTCGATGGTCCCGTCGTCGCTGCCGGTGATGATTTTATTGCTGTCAAAGTGCAGACATGTTACGGTGTGGCGGTCGGGTAGTGGGATGGAGATGTATGAGTGGGCGGTTCCTGTCATTGTTCATGAAGGTGTTGAGAATCTATCTTGTCTCTCTTGGATTTCAGTGAGACCGCTCAGGCTGTTAAATGCGACACTTCAGCGTGGAGGGACTGGTTCCTAAATCTGTTGAGATTAATATTTATATAAGATAGGCATTAGCAGTATGTGTATTAGGGTTTTCAGACAACCGGAAGCGTGAGAAACCAAGCAGTGATGGATATTGATCAGGCATGTATTTTCTGCGATCTAGAACGGATCCCGGTGGTGTTCCGCCTGGCGATCACTTCTCTTTACAGGATCGTGGCAAGAGTGCTCTCGAACAAATAAAATGTCGACCAGAAAAAAAAAATAATTGGCAGTCATGGTCTCTTTTTGTAGCCCAGCGGTATGTTTGGGCAATATAAAATGCTGTCGGAGGCAGGTTGAGCCGGCCCGGCTGGCAGCCTCCTGCATGACAGCATGCTTCCTGCGTTCCCCAACATCTCAATATCATCATATTCATCATCCGGAGAAACAATGTTCAGGCGCTCCAGAAAGAAAATGCCAGGCGCCACTGCTCGATATAGGCCCGCCACCTGCGGGCTTCCCGGATCCACAGGGGCTATCTGCTGCAAGGCACACCCTCAGTTCTATCTGGTGGATACGAGGTTCACGGACAGCAGGTTGGATGTGCAGTACCGACTTCCACCATGTCCAATCATCGAGTGCACAGCCTTATGGTGTTTCCTAAATCAAGCAATGCGCTGAACCATGAAGATCCACTGATCATCTGCTGATCGACAGACTAGCGGACGATCCCCTCGGCATGGAAGCTCGCACGCTTCACACGGGCACCAGCAGGCGGGCACTCCAAAGAAAGCCGTATATATACCTAGGTAGAGAGGATGCGTCGAGGTCAGCTTTCACGTCCTTGATTCTCTTGGGAGTTGAGACCACCGCATCTTCGTCTCCTGCGCGCGTGTGCTTGCCTTTGAGACCGCAGGAACCTGCTGCACTCCACGAGCATACTCTTAGAGAATGGCGCTGCCTGCGACTCACCGAGCAGCTGTGGTGGTGGTGCGTTGTTCCATCCAGGCTTCCAGCGGAGACTGACCAAGACGACACAGGAACACGGCGAGAATCCCCGTTTCGAGGTCATCGAGCTGCCGCGGCCAGAGCCCGGCCCGACAGATCTCCTGGTGAAGCTCTCCGCAACAGGACTCTGCGGGACGGACCTCGCCCTGGCCGCGGGAGAGCTGGGGCCAACGCACCGCATCCTGGGCCACGAGGGCATCGGGCGCGTCGTCAAGATCGGCGCTGGCCTCACGGACTGCCCCATGCAGGTCGGCCAGCGCGTGGGTGTGGCCTGGATCCGCGATGCCTGCGGACGCTGCGCCATGTGTCTCCACGACGGCGGCGAGACGCGCTGCGTCCAGCAGGCGCACTCGGGGCGCAAGGTCGACGGTACCCTGGCCGAATACACCGTCGTGCCGTACCGCTACGTGACGGAGGTGCCCGAGGACATCTCCGACGAGCTGCTGGCGCCCATCATGTGTGGCGGCGTCACTGCGTACAAGGCGCTCAAGATCTGCGGTGCCACGCCTGGCCAGTGGATCGCCATCTCCGGGGCAGGGGGAGGCGTGGGAGCGTTGGCGATCCAGTACGCCAGAGCCATGGGCTACCGGGTCCTGGCCATCGATGCCGGCGACGCGAAGAGAGAGTACTGCTTGAGCCTCCAGGCGGAGGCCTATCTGGACGTGACCAAGGAGAAGGACATCGCCGCTGCAGCGATGGAGGTGACGGAGGGTCAGGGTGCCAGCGCGGTGCTCGTCGCCGCAGGGTCTGCAAGCGCGTATCAGGACGCCTTTGGCATGCTGGCCCCGTTCGGGACACTTGTGTGCGTGGGAATCCCTCCTCCATCCCAGCTCGTCCACTTTCATCCGTTGCAGTTTATTGACAAGGGTATCCGCGTCATCGGCTCTGTGGTTGGGACCAGGGGCGACATCAGGGAAGCCATCGAGTTTGTGAGGAGGAAGGCAGTCGTCCCAAGGGTGCAAACCGTGACACTGGACCAGATCACGGAGATTGCCCGGTTGTGTGCATCCAACAAGGTATGTTCTACATTCTGTATCCTCACATAAGGACCTGTTGTTAGCCTCTACACACCATATTTCATGGAGACGAGACTAACAGTTTTGGAGACCACAAACAAGTTTGTAATCAAACTGGAGTGAGCAAGATATAAGCGAAGCGGGTAGTTTCCAGACTTCAATATTTCTGTGGATGATACTGCTGGCACCCCTATCAATGCAAGATTTTACCAGCTGACACCCGCAAGTGGCCTCATCTACAAATCAAAACCCATGGCTCTCCTTCCTGCCTCACCGTTTGGAATGCCACTTTCTCCGAGGTAGCCCTTCAGCTTGGTCTCATCGATCCCGGACCTAAAGTCCTCCGGGGGCTTTCCCGAGAGGAAGTTTGCGAGCTGTGACTTGATATAGCGGATGTTGGTCGGAGTTATCGGAGTCGCAGCGATATACGCGACGCTGGCATCGGAATCGCCGGAGTGTTCCACTTCCACTGCGTGGCACATCTACCGTTCCCGCATCAGATATCCAACTGTGAAGGCTATCCGACTTGAGAATCACTTACATCGCAGTGCCACCAGACAGCATCACCGGGGCTCATCTCGGGGATGTGTACAAGGCACTCCTCCATCCGCAAATGTGGATGCGATGTCCGACTCAGGAACTGGCTGTCATGCTTGTAAGTACCAGGGAACCAGCCATCATTCGGGTTGAACTTCCATTTCGTAGGATCCAACACGTTGCCCTCAGGAGCCGTAAAGAATGGCCGCAGAAGAAGATATGCCACAACGGGTCGAACATAGGGATAGAGCAGCAAGCTACCCTCCCGCGGTCTGGTGAGAGTCAATGCCGTGCAGCCCTGGAAGGAACGAAAGACGGTGGAGTGCGCGCTGCCCTCGAACAAAGCCTGATTCGCGTCCTTTCGGAGATCCAGATCGTACGGGTCGTGGTCTTCCGGCGAGCCGGAGAAGATAGCATGGTACACCTTGCGATAGGCAGGGTCGACCCATCGACAGAGGCTTCCGGCATCGATGTGCGGTCCGAGACCGTAGAAGGGCTTTCCTGGAGGCCGGATCCGCACGGCGTCTGCGTACGACAGTGGCTCAGGGGTCGTGGTGTGTGAGTGGTCGTGCCAGAACTCGTTGAGCTTTCGCTGGACAAGGAGCTGATTCGGATGAGCCCGTAGGGCCTGCTGGGTCGGTGACCAGAATAATCTGTAAACAGATGGATTGTTCGCTGGCCAAGCTGAGGAGAATTACTTATTAGTTTGTTCTGCGCAATGAGAAGCAAAATATCGAAACATCATACCAGACAAGGAGTCTTTCAGTGACATATTTCTTCAGCTTCTTGAACTGCTCACTCGCCTCCTCCCGCGGTATGACGCCGCGGATCACGAAGCAGCCGACGTTCTTGAGGCGGGCAATCTCTGCATTAGGGATGTTCTGGAACTCATCAAAGCTCAATTCAGGAATAACAGACGATCCATTTTGCCGGATCTCTTCCGTGATGACTGCCAGCTCACTGCACGTTTTGACCCATGCCCGTCGGATGCTCTCTTCCCCGTATTCGGCGACGATCTCCTTCTTGTACTGTCGCAACTGCTGCTCTTCGGCCGCAGGAACATCGGATTCTGTGTATTCAGGCCACTTTGGCCAGACGTCAAGACCGGGCATTTTGTTTGAGGAACGAGGTCTTTTGTTTACAATCTCTACTTAACCTTGATGGTATCCCGAGGTTAGGATGGTCGAGGTGACTGAAGTCATGCAAGAAGCTATATAAGCGCTCATATAGATGAGATACCCAACGGAGATGTCCGCTCGACTTTTATCACCGTCCAACTGGGATCCCGATGCTTATCATCAAGCACTCTGGGGCATGGATCTTATCTTTCCTGCAAGTCAAAAAGACTGGTGTCTGGTAGGTTCTGTGTACTGGATAATCCCACGCCATTTAACGTTGCGTTCTGAGACCCACGTCGACTCTTATCAACCCGCGGGAATCCAGACGAGTTCAATCAATCGAGGATATCTCCTGTACATGAGGAGCGGATAGTCCAAAGACTTAGTTGCCAGTGCAACTAATATCAAACGCAGATGTCCGACTGCGCGTTGCGTATATCGACAGTACATCAATCAACAGCAATACATATAACCTAACAAGGGCAAAGGGACACGATAACAGATTATCCAAACGCTCGCAACCCTAATAATACTCGACGTATATAGATATTTGCAGACATTCATTTCGTCAAAATGACATCGCCGGACGATAGACACATTTCGAAGCTCGTTCCTCGGTCCTCGGTGCTGCTCGTGTCTCTACTCATTGCCGCCTCTATGATCCAATCTACCGTGAGAGGCGCCCTTGAGACGGCATAAAATGTATGTAGCTGACTTCCTAACGACCAGACTTTCGGATACGATGCATCGATGATGTATGTGCATACTGCCCCATTTTCCCAACAACTAGCACTCCCGGCTGTCGAACGGTAGGTCTGATTGCGCTGCGTAGGAACGGCCTGAACATCCTGCCCTCGTACGCGGACTACTTCCACCTCAACGTCGTCACCACAGCGCTGAACACCTCCATCGTCCACGTGGGAAACGCACTGGCCGGACTGGCCAACGGACTGATCTCCAGCCATTTCGGGAGACGTCCGGCGATGCTCTGGGCGGCCATCATCATCATCGGCGTCATCCTCCAAGCGGCCGCTCAGAATATCGCCATGTCCATCGCCGCGCGGTTTGCGATCGGGTTTGGCGTTGGCGTCTCGTCAGCGGCGGCTCCGCCGTACTTGGCGGAGACGGTGCCGTGCAGATGGAGAGCGTTTGCGCTGGGGTTGTTCTTCGACTGTTGGTATGTTGGTGAATACAGTACATCGCCCCTCTCCTGTCTTACATTCTTATTCTTGGGCGAAGAAAGGAATGTCTGACAAAGGACCAGGCGCACTGCCGCGGGCATCATATACGGCACAGCAAAGATCGAATCCACCTGGGCGTGGCGCATACCGTCCCTTCTGCAGGGAGTATTCAGTGTCCTGTGCATTGCCATTCTGCCATTCATTCCCGAGTCACCGCGATGGCTCGCGTACCAAGGCCGGCACCAAGAAGCGCAGGAGGCACTTGCGGCTGCCCTTGCCAACGGAGACACCTCGGACCCTGCCGTCATCGTCGAGATGAGAGAGATGATTGATACGCTGGAGCATGAGAAGCGCAGTGGGCAGCGGCTGACGCGCTTGGAGACGGTACGATCACCGCACAGCAGGAAGAGGCTGCTTCTTTCGACTTCGGTGGCGGTCTTCGCGATGCTATCAGGTAACAACGTTCTCCGGTCCTCAGTGGAATTAATTTTGTAACAAAACCTGAGTGAGCAGGGAACAACATCATATCATACTACCTCGGAGACGTGCTTGACGACGCGGGCATCACCGACTCCACCACGCAGCTCGAAATCAACATCATCCTCAACGCCTTCTGCCTGGTCGTCAGCGTCGTCGGGTCGGCGTTCGCCGAGCGCCTGGGCCGTCGCGTCCTCGCCATCTCCAGCACGGGACTGCTGACGATCTTCATCTTCATCAACGGTGGGCTGACAAAGCTTTACGGTACCTCCACAAATGCTTCAGGCATATACAGCACCGTCGCGGCGATCTTCCTCTTCCAGGGGAGCTACAGCTTCGGCTGGACCCCCCTGACGGTCATGTACCCGCCGGAGGTGCTAAACTACTCGATCCGCGCGAGTTAATCCCTTTCCTGATGATATCTGACATTATGTACATACCTACATATGTAATACATTTATATTAACCCGGTTCGATATCAGCCGATGGCACAGCGCCGCGCTTGACCCCCTCGATCGCCGCGTCGATCTCCTCCAGCGTCTTCCCCTTAGTCTCGACCCAGCAGAAGATGACGAACAGAAGCTCCAGCACGTTCCACGCGCCCGTTGATCACGTACATCTTCCATCTGATGCGGGCCAGGCCGATGGGGAATGCGAAGGTTACTAGAAGTCTAGGGACAGAGTCAGAGGACTGTTAAAAAAGATGCGAAGTACTGTACTCGCCCGACGCCAGACCCAACAAAGGTGTAGACCCCCATCCCGTTAGTAGGGTTTCCGTCTCGAGTTTCTGTTTTCTAGCCAGGTAGGTAATCATAATCTCGAATTCATCCGGAAGGACAGCTCGTGCTGCGGGTTTAAATTTAGAGCAAAACAAAAACAAAAAAGAGTTAGCAATCATAGTGGATAACACTATTTTCGTCCTTGCGGGAGCAAGCTCGACATCAATGATAATAAACAATCGATATCTCACACATGGTCATACATGCCGTGCAGCTCAGCTGGTGGCGCACAACAACGCAACAAGCGCCGTTCTCCTCACTCAAGTCCTCGATGGTCTAGTGGTTATGATTTCCGCTTGTCATCGTGCGGTGATAAGCGCGGGAGACCGGGGTTCGATTCGTAAGTTGATCCCATCCAGTGTTCTGTTCGAGGCAGAACCAGATGCTGATACGTGGGTAGCCCGTCGGGGAGTAGGAATATTCTTTCTCTTTTTATAATTTCTTTTTCTATATATATATATATATATTTTAGATGTCCAGCCTGTGTGGTAAACATCCGAAGCAGAAAATCTACGGAGTGTGTTGTGTGCCAAGAAAAGGAAGTGAAACCTATCCGACTACTGTAGATCGCTTTCGAGAGCCATATGTACAGACGAGTCCGATCCTGTTCTGTCCCGCCCCTCCAGATCATTATTCTTATTATTCTTGGCTCTGTGCTGGACCTTGGATGGCGCTGTTCCGGATATTAGCTTGTGTCTCCTGTACGAATGCTTGGTACAGACTACTTCCGCTTGAAAATGATAATAAAAAAATATACGACAAAACCCCCTCTGGTACGTGCTATTCTAGCTCTAATCCTCCATCTCTCTACGTGCGGCGAATGTACTGTACAGCACAGGATGAAAAGGGTATTAGAATACAAACACCTGGTCCGCCGGCTTCGACAGCGCGCCCGGCCGCGCGAACCCCAGCTCGGCCAGGTGCGCCGTCGTCGCCTGGATCATGCCCGGCGGCCCGCAGAGCAGGATCTTGGTGTCCGGGCCCGCGGCGGGCAGGTGTTGGGCGATCATCTCGCGCGTCACGTACCCCGAGCTGAACGACCAGCCGGCCGGCGGGCGGTCCAGCACGTAGTGCACGCGGAACTTGGCCGGGTACCTGCAGGCGAAGGCGTCCAGCTCGGCGCGCAGCAGGATGTCCTCCTCCGTCCGGTTGGCGTACAGCAGGCTGATGGTCGTGTCGTCGCGCTCGTCCTCGCACACGGCGCGGATGACCTGGTACATGGGCGTGATGCCGCTGCCGCCGGCCACCATGCCCAGGTGCCGGCACAGGCCGCGGTGGTATCTCATGGCACCCTTGGGGCCGGCGACCTCGACCGTCGCGTTCAGGGGCAGACGGGCGAGATACGAGGTCAGCTTGCCGTCCCGGTAGACCTTGATGACCAGCTCCAGCCGGCCCCGGTCCGCGTTGTTCGACGTCGGCGTGTACGACCGCGTCACCACCTCGCCGTCGACCGTGGCGCGGATCGAGACGTGCTGGCCCGTCGGCACGCCGACGGTGTCGGTCTCCCTGGGCAGGGCGAAGACGAAGCGGTAGCTGTCGTGCGAGAGCCTGTCCTTCCGGACCAGCGGCAGGGCTCGATACTCGCGGGGGTGCAGGACCGGCGGATCGGCCTTCTTCGTGTGCGGCAGCGGCCGTCGCGCGAACTTCTGCGTCGGGGGGAAGCGGCGGAAGTCGGTCGTCGCGTCGAGGAGGTTGTTGATATACGAGGCCGCGGCGACGAACAGGCCGGCACTGAGCGCGGAGGACACGCCGAAGCCGACCCAGAAGGCGCCGTTCGTCGGGCCGCTATCGAGTAGGTGACCTTGGCTCCGCAGCAGGTCCCAGTTCAGATGTAGCCTTCGCCGGTACGCCTGCGTTGCGAGATACGCGGCCGGCGCGGCCAGGGACAGGCGGACGAGGGCCTTGCGGATTCGTGACAGGAGACTGGGCTTCCTCCGCAGCTCGGAGACGGTCGAGACGACCTTGTACTCGGGGCGGTATGTTTCGACCGTCTCTTGCCGGTTCTGAAAAGAGTCAGCAGGGCGCGTGATAGAGGGCTTGTATGTACATACCTCCGGCGGAAGCTCTCCGATGAGAAACGGCTGGAGCAGCTCTCGCGCGTCGTCCGAGTGGCCGACATCTTCAAACGCCGCGGTGGCATCCTGGCCGGCGGCCTCGAGCAGCGCGGGGATGCCGCCGGGATGGTCCTCGAGGTACCTGGAGACGTTGTACACTGGACGGTCAGCCGGTAGTCCTGACGAGCAGACGGGAGCAACGCACCTTTGTTGTGGAGGACGATCCAGAGGTCGTCGGCCGTCCTGTGCCTGGCGACCTCGTCGAGCGTGTAGTACTGGGCCATCTTGCAGCTGTCGATTCTCAGATACCGGCCAGGGCTGCGGTTTCATTCATGATATATGACTGCGAGCATTGTTGGCCGGCGGCCGGGATCGCATCCCCGAGCATCCAGACACAGCCCCGGGACGCCTGGTCCGATACATCGCGATCCGGCAGTGGAGGAGCAGGAGAGATGCAGTCCGAGTGGCGGCCTGAGTCGATCAAATTCGATGTTTCATGATCGTGTCGGCGGGGCCGTCTGGCGCCCCAAGCCCTAACGCGACCATCTTTACGGCCGTATGAGCAGGACGGCGGATCATGTTCCCTGTCCGCATGCAGACCTCGACTCGGGGAGAGGCCAGGAGGGAACCGAGGCTTCTGCCGAGGCTTGATGTGGCTGTCTGTGCCGGGACGTGGCCGGATCGTCTGCGGTGATGGATGCTTTGATTTCCCAGGGGCTCTGGATGCTGCTATATTACGCAGCCGATGGTCGAGTTCCGTCTGGGGGACGGACTTGTGCGGTATGCGGGATATACTGCCCTGAGACGTGGTCGTTCTGATACTCCGTTCTCTCTCGTGCTTCCGCCATGGTGACGAAGGACTTCTATCTGGTGGGATATGACCCTGCGACCGCTCGCGCCGTCGAGGTCAACCCGGCCGACGTCGAGCTGAAGGCGCTGCGCGCGGCGCTGGCGGCCGAGTTCCATATCGTCGAGCCAAAGGGTACGTATCAAGGAGATCTCGACCACTCTGGCCGTGAACCCATACTGACCCGCGCACAGGGATCGCCTTCCAGTCCGACGAGGCCGGCGCCCTCGATTCGCTCGACGAGATCCTCGACTCCAGAGGTCCCGTCGGCATCACCGTCGACGGGCAGGCCGTGAGAGAACCTGACGGACCCCCCGGCTGGCCGCTCGTGGGCAACTTCTACCAGATCTACCCCGACCACCTCGGCAACCACTACCGCCTGTTCCTCACGTACGGCAGCGTCATCAAGACGGTGTGCATGGGCGCGACCGTCTACCTGACCTGGGACCCCGAGGTCGCGGCGCACGCCTTCTCCGAGAGCGCGTACTTCACCAAGAAGATCGTCGCCAACCACCCCCTGGCCGGCATCAAGGACAACACCGCCATCTTCCTGGGCGACACCGAGACCGAGACGTGGCGCCTGGCGCACAAGTTCGTCCCGCCGGCCATGAGCCCCAAGGCGGTGCGCCGCTACACGCCCATGATGCAGGCGTCGTGCGAGTCGTCGTTCCCGGTCTTCGACGAGCTCGACCGCCGCGGCGAGGCGTGGAACGCCTACCAGTACATGCTCAAGCTGGCCTCGCAGACGGTCGCCAGGTTCACGCTGGGCCTGGACCTGCACCACTTTGACAGCCCCGAGGCCCCCATCCACGAGATGGTCCAGCTCATCGCCGAGACCCTGGCGCTCAACAAGAAGATCTCCAACCGCGGCGACTGGTACCGCAACCTGCCCTTCGGCGACCCCAAGAGGCTGCGCGAGCTCAAGCAGCGCCTGGCGCGCATGCTCGAGGAGGCGACCGACCGCGCCATGCAGCCCGGGGCCAGCGACCTGCCCCTGAACGAGGCGGCCCTCGAGGCGACCTGCGTGGTGGACTACCTGATGCGCGCCGTCGACGGCAACGGCGAGAAGCTGCCGCGCGACCTGGTGTACTCGAACACGGTCGTCGTGACGGGCGCCGGCTTCACGACCACCTCGACGCTGCTGGCGTGGTGTCTCTACGCCCTGACGACCTACGAGGGCTGCCAGGAGCGCCTCCTGCAGGAGCTCGTCGACCACGGCATCACCGAGGAGACACAGTGGACGCCGGACCTCGTCCACTCGCTGCCCTTCCTGGACAAGTTCGTCAAGGAGGTCCAGCGCATGCACAACCCGTCCTTCCAGCCGGGACGCACGACCAAGACGGACGTCATCCTCCCGGGGGGATACCACCTGCCGGCCAACAGCGTGCTCATCCCCGCGCTGTACGCCATCCACATGAACCCCCACGTCTGGGACAACCCGATGCGCTTCGACCCGGACCGCTGGGACACCGAGGCCGTCAAGAAGAGGCACCGCTGCGCGTATATCCCCTTCGCCACGGGGCCGCGTGGCTGCATCGGGTTCAACTTTGCCCTGCAGGAGACCAAGCTGTTCATCGCCATGCTGGTCAACCGCTACGAGTTCTGGCGCGAGGGCACCGGCAGCATCCAGTACGACGGCGACTTCCAGCTCGTGCGGCCGCTGAACCTGTACGTGCGGGCCCGGAGGCGCACGGCCTGGCCGGCGCCGTCTGCTAGCCCGTAGCGATGTGCTTGGATGGGATGCTTTGATAGTCCTTTTTGGAAGAGATTGGTACAGTGATTCTTGACAGACAGAGATGCAGTGTATCATGTCTCAAGCATGTTCCGCTTGTATATCTATATCATTCACATCTGTGGAGATACGGATAGCTTCCTGAACAATTTCCGTCGTAACTGAGGGAGGCGCCGTATTTCGACAGACCTATATTACCACCAGACTGACTCTCCCAATGATATCGGCCTGAATCTCGACTAACAAGAACCGTTTGCAGTGCTTGATGTGGCGGTAGACTGAGAGAATAGACATGTCAACTTTCACTTAATCTCACCTATTTTGCTCAATTGTTATGCTAGCCCATCCGGACTGTATATATCGAGGCAGGTCACCGATAGAATGAAACCCGGAGCTCTCCTGCCCTGGGATCCCTGATACCAGCTAGCGCAGACTTCTACTATCCGTCGATTCTATCCTCATGGGCGTAGAGCTGTGTCTAGGGTCCGTGGTTGACTGGATGCCATACGAAAGAATGACCCGGCGCAGCGACTGATTTCTCAGTCATACCGTATCCCGGCAACCCACGGGGGACGCCTTGTATTTCGAAGAATTCTCGGGCGGATCATCTTCAACCGTGTGAGGCATATTCACATGGAACAGGTGGAACCCACGCCGGGCACTACGTACGAAAGATTCACCTCCGACTCCACCACCCCGAAGACGCGCGGAGGGGATAAAATTGCTCTGCAATTGCCGCGGCATGTCACGATGATCTTCGTTGCGAGACCCGCTGGTCTGGGAAGCCCTAGGTGCTATCGTATTACAGTGTCTAGTGTCGTATCAGTGGGCCTGTTGGGTCCAGGCTTCTATAGCACTGTTTAATCAGCACGACTGTGCACTGTTTATGCAGGGATATATGTATATAAGAGATAAAAAACGCAGGCTCCCATAGTATACAGGTGCGTCCCTGCAGTCTCTCTGTCATCTTCACCTCAGATTCTTTGCTTCAACGGAACTTCTCCCGTCTCCGTCCTCGAACTACATCCACCATGTCCTCCTGGAGCGCGGCAGACACCTCCCGTCCCATTGCCGTCGTTGGCGGCGGCGTGCTCGGCCGGCGCCTCTGCATGATGTGGGCGGCGGCCGGACACCGCGTCCTCCTCTACGAAAAGGCCCCTGAAGCAGCGGACGCTGCCCTGACATACGTCAACGAGAACATCGGACGACAAGCCGCCAAACTGGGAACCACCCCCGGGACTGTCTCGACAGCACCGACCCTCGCAGACGCCGTCCGCGACGCCTGGATGGTCATCGAGGCCATCCCCGAGCTGCTGGACCTCAAGATCCCGCTCCTCGGCGAGCTCGACCGCCTCGCGCCCCCGGACTGCATCCTCGCCACCAACTCGTCGTCGTATAAATCCCGCGAGATGGTCGGTCAGGTCTCGCGCCGCTACCGCGTCTGCAACACCCACTACTACATGCCCCCCGAGCAGAACTTCGTCGAGCTCATGTCCTGCGGCCACACCGACCCGGCCGTGTTTCCGTTCCTGATGGATGCGGCCCGCGCGGCCGGGTTTATCCCTGTGCATGCCAAAGTCGAGTCCACGGGCTTCATCTTCAACCGCATCTGGGCCGCCCTGAAGCGCGAGTGTCTGCAGGTGCTGGCCGAGGGGGTCGCGACCGCCGAGGAGATCGACATGTTGTTCACGGGCATGTTTGGCGGGGACGACGGGCCGTGTCGGCTCATGGATGCGGTCGGGCTGGATACGGTGTATAATATCGAGAGGCATTACGTCGAGGAGAGGGGGTTGTCGGGTTTTGCGATAGATTGGTTGAAGGAGGAGTATCTGGATAAGGGGCATCTGGGGTGCAAGTCGGGGAGGGGGCTGGTGGTGGGGAGGTAATGCCTTTGTTGTGTAGATCGAGTGGGATGGTACTTGATAGGTATAATAGACATTGTTCAAAGTGCTTTCAGCTGTTCCTGAGGTGACTTGTAAGCAGCTACTGCTCTTGGATCTTGGTAAATCCTTTCGACATACGTCAGGTTGGGTAGGTAGGTTCACTACAGAACAGCACATCCTATGCACACATTGCATGGTAAGTGTACCAGATACAATACAGGTGCAGTCTCCTGCACTGTGCGTTTTACTACAAAAGTGGGACATTAATGGGTTACGGCCGTAGTCGAACTTCTCATCACCCCGATTTATTAGGGTTTCTGTTCCAGAACGGTGGTTGATCGATCTCCATACCCCATCGGGTAATTACCTCGGCATCCGGCGTGCCGACCTCCATGCGACCAACACCGCGGTCCACCGACGTGCTCCGTAGCGGGTTAAGTGGTCGGTGGCCGATCCCGATACGATACGGTGGATCTTCTTTGCTATGCCCTGCTCCGTGTGCCTGATTATCGGGAAAACCAGGTCGGCTAGCCGGATGCTTCGGTCCTGGCTCTCCCGGGCCGTGGCGGTCGGGATCCTCGAAATACTGAGCCCCGTCCGCGGAGAGACGGCTCTTGACAAGAGCTATTGTGAGAAAAGGCTAGTGGAATGATCAGCCTTGAGTCAGCTGGTGATCCGGTGGTTGTGGAGGGTGTTTGAAAGGGCATTGAAATAGTATCATACTATTTATTCGGACATATATAATCCGGAGACGTCCTACCGGCGTTACCACAGCACCCAGACTGGAATCCTACTTCAAACCTCTGATTCTAAGTTGATAGAATGACCTCGCACGGCAGGCTGTACTTCCTCAACTTGGGCCTCTCTCCATATCCCGACCTCAATGGCCGCATCCTTTCCTGCCGCCCCGACGGCTCCGACCTGCGAGAGCTCGTCGCCGGCCTCAAGACCCTCCCCGACGGCATCGCCGTCGACTGGCCCAACCGGCACATCTACTGGACCAACATGGGCATCCCGTCCGCCGACGACGGCTCCATCCAGCGCTGCGACCTGTCCGGCGGGAACATCGTCACCGTCGTCCCGCGCGGCGTCACGCACACGCCCAAACAGCTCACCATCGCCCGCGCCGCGTGCAAGCTGTACTGGTCCGATCGCGAAGGGATGCGGGTTATGCGCGCGAACCTCGACGGGAGCGACGTGGAGGTACTGTACCGGGCCGGGAAGGGCGACGGCGACCGCAGGGATGCGCGCAACTGGTGCGTCGGCATCGCGGTCGACGAGGAAGCGGGCAAGGTGTACTGGACGCAGAAGGGCCCGTCCAAGGGCAACCAGGGCCGGATCTTCCGGATGGGGATCAACATGAAGCAAGGCGAGACGCCGACCTCGCGCTCCGACGTCGAGGTCCTGCTCGATAACCTCCCCGAGCCGATCGATCTCGAGCTAGACGTCGACTCGAAGACGCTGTACTGGACGGACCGCGGCGACCCGCCGTTCGGGAACTCGGTCAATGCGGCGAGCCTCGTCCATACCGCGGAGGACGGACGCCTGAAGCGCCAGATCCTGGTCCGGAAGCTGCACGAGGGCATCGGCCTGGCGTTGGACAGGAAGGGGCGTCGCTTATTCTTCACGGATCTCCTGGGTGGCGTCTACAGCTCGAACATCGACGGGACGGACAGGAAGACGATTCATGCTGATATAGGTGATGCCACGGGTATCGCGTTCGTTGAGGAGGATGCGTAGAGGCTGACTTTTCTGTTATATAAGATTGTTTATTGCATAATATAGACCGGAGGTGACAGGAATTCTGGATATGTTAGCGTAGATTTAGCAATCATGAGGCACCGCTTTGTTCAGATGTCAGCAGCAAAAAGTAATGTATACTTGGATGTGTCTGAAAAGAAAACGGGAAGAGTTCGTCCTCTGTCAGATCTGCGGACGTAGTTCGCATTTCCCGAGTAACTCTTTCTCATGCACCATGGACACCAAATCATGACTCAAGAAGTCCGTCTATACTCTGGCCGTCATTAGGTTCAATAACAGTTGGCATGGTGTCCTATCTCTTGACGGTACTAAATGTTGACCATATGCTGCCGGAGACACCGACTGGAATCAAAGACAAATAACCGGAGTTAGCCTGTGGACTATTGGCTCAGTTCCATCATCTGTTCCTGACGGCAAGTTGCAGTGTTGGTTGTGCTTAGTATGAACTGGAAATTATTTTTCCAGACTTTGTCACCCTGCTAATGGTATTGTTGCAAGAAACTCAAAGTCTTCGGGAGTTATTGCGCTTATAGTCATCTTATATCGAGATCGAAGGTGACTTGTCGGAGTTATAAACAGCTTCAGCAGTTGACTATTTCTATAAGACGCTCGTCAGCATATGTACTAAAAGCTTTCTTGGCCGGATTTGTCAACGCATTATGCTTGACCAAAGCCGGAGAGCAGTCAAATTTCCGATTGGCATATCTGACGAAGCGCGTTGGGTCCCAATAAACATCACGGTCTCGTAAACCTATGCGCGACTCTGGGGATGTCCATGCCGATGCCACAGTTTCTCGATCTCCTCTGCATCCTTGGAGGAAGAATGTTTGGATCTGACGAGGTGAGAGCCCGCTGAGCAGCAGCGCAACACATGGGTAATACGCGAAAAAGAGCAAAAGAACTACGCGACCAAGTGAAAGAGGAGGAACGCCACGTTTTGGGATCCAGACCCGCAGTCACGGGGTTCCCCAGGTTTCGGAATCTCCCCGAGGGCCGGTGTGGGGTAAGCCGGGTCTCCCCCGGAGTGACTGCATTCTTTGTCCAGCTTTCCCCTCACCTGGAGGACGGTCTCAAGCGGCGCGGTTTGATTCCTGAGGGAAGTATCTCTGGCTCCGTTGACTGTACACTTTTAGCATCTGTCCTCCTACTACCGATCCAATCCTCTGCTCCCCAAGCCCTGACCTCTGATGACATGACGAGAGCTCCCCTCGAGTCTATGACTTAAATCGAGATGCAAAATGAACCAGGCTGAATTCCCCTTCAGACATACGATCGCGCCTGCGGCCCTCGGTCAATGGCGAGAGGAAGAACAAGAAGAAACGCATCCGCAACTTCACGCCCGACGACCGCGCTGCGCATCGCATCTTCGAGAAGTCGCGCCGGGAGGCGTTTAATGAGCTGTTGATTGTGAGTGAGACTTCGTCTTCTTTCTTATCTTGTTAGCTTGCTTGGATGTGCTGTCGATTGGTGCCTCGTATGATGGCAGCGTGAGTCTATCCGCGAGAAGAGCTCCGTGTATTATTTATTCCCTTTACCATTATCTATAAAATCCCAACTCAACTTGTCTTCGTCCTTAGAGATTCATACATCCAGTACTGACTTATACATAGGAACTCGCCCGTCTCCTCCCATCCCTCGCTCCCATCCGCCGCCTCTCCAAGCACATCATCGTCGACGCAAGCATCGAGTACCACAAATCCCAACGAGCACGACTGCGCCGGGTCGTCGAGGGCGTCCGTGCCCTACTGGCGGAACGCGATGAGCTGCTTGCGGAGGTGAACGCGCTCCGTGCTGCGTTCCACGGTCCTGCTGCCGCCAGGGTTCGCGAGGCCTGGTGAGGAAGGGAGGGTGTCTAGACGACCGGAAATAGGTCAGAGGAGTATGAGAGCAGAGAAGCAGTTGAAGGCAACCAGAATGTGATGGGAAATACAGCCTATGAGGTGCTAACGCTGGATACACCTCCGGAGATAATGATCCCGCAAGAGTCGAACGGCGAAGCAATTGTCAGGGAGCCTTATTCAGGACATCCCATCCATGAGGTGCCGCCCTTCACAACGATGCGCGCCTATGGTGGTGGCACTGTAACAGCTCTACCAAAGGACAATCTGGGCAATGCGGGCAGTCTCGGGGAATCCTTTCCGTCAACCACGGACAGAATTCCGATAGGGACAGTGTCTTCTCTGGTCGGGAATGTCATATCTTTCCCTAGTTCGAATGGACTTCACGGCGGTACCGACGTCCATTGGGGCGGAAACCTGGACTCCATCTACGGAGTCGTACCCAACAGAAATGGAACTACTTCCAACCGCCTTGCCAGGACAACAGAATCAACTACTGGAACCTCTAACTAACTACTCGAGCTCAAGTACCGTATCAAGGTTTCATGAATACGGCGTGTGACTTTCCAAACGATATAGCAATAATCAATTCTTGATCTATACTATGAATATTATGAGGCGATCTGATGCCATAGATAAGTTAGACCAGTTTCATGGCCTCCTCGATCTTGGCCTGACTCTTCTTCTCCGCATCGATAAAGAGGTCAAGCGCATCGCGAAGGCGGTTCTTCGTGGTCGGGTCGGCCTCGATGGCCTTTTCCAGCTCCGCACCGTTATTCGCGAGGTAGTCGATCTCCGTGCTGGCCAGGGTTCCGTCCCAGTCTGGCGGCGCCAGAGGGTCGATCTTCATGAGCTTCTCAAAACGCGGGGAGAGTGCCCCTGCGTCGCGGTAGACATGGGCTGGCTTGGGCTTGCCCTCACCCGGCTGCTTGCTCGCGTCGTAAGGGAGCTTGGCAAGCTCGGTGAGAACCTGGTGAGAGATGGTGGCGGAGTGCAAGCCCATCTCCCCGGCAGCCATGGCTTCCTTCACGGAAATGAAACTGGTCGAGATTAGAAAATGATGACACGTGACGGTATGTGTATCATACCTGGCGTGCTTAATGAGAGGTTGTTCCTTCCCGGTCTCCTTGTAGAGTCGCTTGTACGTCTCCTGAATCTGGACGATGCGAGGGGACATGGGGTGTTGAGTCGCGGGGTCCTCGACGTCGGGCCAGAGAGACCGGTCGTTGTGAGCGCGGGTTTCTTCAGTCATCAGCAATTGTAGATTCCCTAGCGAGAGCGGATTTCCAACGGACCATTGTAGTAGGGACTGATGTAGAGGCAACCCGCCTGGCTAGCGGCAATCGCCTGAGGCAGGCTAAAAAGAGCCGTGCCCAGCGTCTGGATGCCCTCTTGCTTCAGGATCCGGCATGCGTTGAGCGCCGGGCCGGTGCTGGGGATTTTGATGCAGAAGCGGTCCTTGGAGATACCGACGCTCTCGAACTCGCGGGCATACATCCGCGCGTGCTCCAGGACCTTTTCGGTGTCGTACGCTTCCGATGGCCGGACCTGTAGAAGGACACGACCTCGAATGTTGTCGATGTTGGCCTTGCACATCAAGACGGCCTGGAGGGTGTCACGTCAACGAAATGTAGGGACAAAAGCAGAAGGTATTGGAACTTACCATCCGCGTGTAGATAGCGAGCCATCCCTTGTCCTTGTACTCCCTGACCACGTCCATGAACAGCTGCTCATTGTCGGGGTGGCACATCTGCGCATGGACAAAGAGCTGGTTGCTGGTCATGTCGTGGGGGACGATGGGCAGACTCTTGGTGAAGCCCGGGTCCATCCAGTCGACGTCGACATTGACTGTGGGAGTCAGCTGGAGTCGCACTTCAATTGGGCATCGGAGACGTACGTTGCTCCTCGAGCTTCTCGAGCCATGTCACAGGAGCGGTGCTGCCCATCTTGAATTGAGAGTATTGGAGTTTTCTGAGGGGACGTCTCTGTAGAGGAAAAGCGGAAAGGAGTGGGAGGCAGAATGGCACCGTGGCCCTTGAGGAGTATTTATCTCTGGCTGTCACTGCAGGCTGTTCCGCGTGACATGTCCTGCACAGGGACACGAGATAAGAGTTCTCCGGGTCGACTTATCGTCGAAGAACAGCTCCGCTTGATCCTCATTGGGATGATTCCGGATGCATGCACGAGGTCACGACTGCAAAGGCGCAACGTGGGTCGTTCATTTTGATACCATCGGAGTATTCCCGAGAAAAGTAGAGAAGAACCCCGACCCCGCAGTCGAGATCCATCTTCGGACGGGGAATGGCCCCCTGTCAGCGACAGAGTCCAGACCGTCCCGCACAGAACACAGCATAGATTCCATGTCGATGCGAGTCATATAGCAGTCCCTCAGAGGAAGTTACTCTCTCGGATCTTTGTCATAGCACGGTCAGCGCATGAGGTACAAAGCCAATGAAGTGTCACAGCGGGGTGGCACACACAGGGCACCGGCCCACAGGGGAGCGGTGACACACAAAGGGCATCATGGCACACACAGGGCACTTGAAGCTTTTCCCGTCTCGTCTGAACCTCGTTTAGTATCATTGGCGGCGCTGGCAACGGTCTTCGGCCTCGTATCCGGATTCGGCGCGACGTCGTTCTCGATCGTCTTCCCCGGACGGTTCTACCCCGGACGGAACATCGTTTTCGCGGTCCGCATCTGGGGTTCGATATGCCTCCCTTGTTCCCTAGACCCTGGCACGGCTTGATATAAAGAGCAATGGAGACGCGCTGCGCAGCCCGCTCGACGAGGCTGGTCACGGCGCATTCAGCTAAATGGCATCATGTCTGCTCCCAAGATGTCCGCGGAGACCGCTGCGGTCAAACAAGATACGCCGTTCTTTGAACATGCTGAACATGCGGCAGCTCACGTTAATCATTACAGTCGAAATTTCAATGCAAGGTACGGCTTGTTCTAGAAAGAAGGACTGTGCTCTGTCTTACTGACAACTCTGAGAAGAATCTGCAACCCATTGGCCGGGATTCCAAAAAAGGATATCCTCGACAAAGTGTCCGTCTTCTGCCAAGAACACGGCCTGCAAGACAAGCTCAAGGCCTTCCAGAAGGGCGCCCTGGTCGCGCAGAATCCGGGGAACTTGAGGAGATCCCCGAGCTGACGGAGGAAGACAAGTACTACCTCCGTAGCGAGATCAGCCGTATGGACATCCCTTGACATCCTGCATTTCCGCAGTCTAACTTGGAGATCTAGATAAATGGCATCTGCCAAGAGATCTTTACTATAGCATTGCAGTGTGCTCCCTTGGATCGGCAGTCCAGTTAGTAGTCTCCAATTGATCGTGCTATGCATCACATCCGGCTGACTCATTCCAGATATTGGGACAATACCGGGGCCAATGGCGCGAATCTCTCCTTTCCTCAGGAATTCGGTATTGAGCGCAATACCTGGCTGATTGGAGTTATCAATTCGGGGTAAGGACAATTGAGAAGGTAAACAAATAGGTACACATTTGCTGACAGCTCAGACCCACTCTCTTTGGCCTCTTGAGGTAAGCCTGTTATGGTCTTCAAGAAGAAAGCCCAGAATTCATCATTTGCAGCGCGTGGGCAGCTGATCCGCTGAACAACTGGCTGGGACGACGAGGCACCATCTTCGTCACAGGCCTCTTGTAAGTCCATATGCAATTAGATTTCAATTGCGAGTTACTGATATGTTTCAGCTGCGTCTTTCCGGTCCTTGCTCAAGCCTTCACGAAGAACTGGTGGGGCTCATTCTCTGCCGCTTATTTATGGGTCTTGGTAGGTATCCTGGTAATAGAATCAGCTAGATCCGAGAGTATTCTCATACAATATCATCTAGGGATGGGCATCAAGATCTCCACGATTCCCGTCTTCAGCGCAGAAGTCAGTCCGGCTTCAACCCGCGGCGGCATTGTCACTAGCTTTCAGCTTTGGGTCGCCTTTGGCATCTTTTTGTGCGTCCTTTATATTTATCTAATCCGTGAGCTCGAGATACTGACTCAGTGCAGCGGATTCTGCTCGAACCTCGTCTTCTATCGCATCAGACGCCTGGCTTGGCGATTTCAGCTGGCAGCCGCTTTTGCACCGGCCATACCCATCCTGATATTCGTGTGGTTCTGTCTAGGTACACTCACCAGACGCCAATGGGCTTTTTTAATCTTTCTGACATCTGCTTGCAGAATCGCCACGCTGGCTGATGAAGAAGGGCCGCTACCAGGAAGCCTTCAGGTCCTTCTCTCGACTGCGGAACACGGAGCTGATTGCGGCAAGGGAGCTTGTATGTCCCTATCTTCCACGTATAACGGGACGGAGACTGACAAAGGACAGTACTATGCGCACTGCCAGATGATGGAAGAAATGGCGTTGTGCCGCACAGCAAGGTACCTCGTATGCTTGCGTCGTGCAAAGTAAGCTACAGTAAATGCATCGTCGGGCACCGTGGGGCGCTGTTGTTGGATTAACGTGCAGATGAAGATTGCATGATAAGCGTCGGACGGCAGCCGAATCCAATACTTCTGTCTACCAATCACGGCGATTATCCGAGGAGCCTAAACGTCACTCTTGACCGCAAGTTTGACTGTGGGAGAAGGCTTCGAGAGCGTACTGTGTAGGAATGACTGCACCTGGCGTATGCTATTCGGAGTTGTAACTGACAAGGCGCATAGTATAGATTTCAACGTCCTTAAATATATAACAGTCTCAGGACCAGAATGAGCCAGGGACTGATTAGATCAAGAAGCAGAAAAACTGGGAAGACAGGACCACCAGACCGCAGCATGCAAAAACATCCAAATCCCTCTTCAAGGTCCACAAGTATGGACAAGTAACGGTCTATAATCTGTACATCACCTGCATCGTTTATGGAAACAATATCTGGCACATCGTTTCCGACAGCGGCACATACACTTGCCTTGAAGTCCGCAGGGCGGAATCTGATGCTGAGGCCTTGAGACACACGGTGTGCCCGACGTTCTGACTGAAGCGTCCCACAACAGAGTGTTCGTCGCCCAGTCTATCCTTGTTGCATATTATTGAAATAGTAGCGACGTGCTACTTCTTGAAGGTTGATGCTGCGAAGGCGTGGCTGAGACAAACGTGACTTGTGATATATAAGAAGGCATGCAGGAGTGAACGCCGATTCTCGAAGCACTTAATTTCTGTCGGACAGCCAAAATACCAGTATCCGACTGCAATTAGTGGCTTTGGCCTCTTTTGGTAATCGAGCGGTATATTTGGTCAACAAGTGATGCTCACTGTGCAAACTGTCACCTAGGTAACGTACTTCACTCGTCTTGTCATCCTGTGCGTGATTCACCGACGACAATCCGAGATCGAGGAGTCTGCAATCCTTGAGAGGATAATCAGGCTGGTAGAGCGATAGACAGACGGAGAAGACTAGGAAAGAGAAAAAGGAAAAGATCGTACTGGTATTATAAATATCCATGAAATGACGTTATATATGTAACCCAAACTCGATCCCTATAATACAGATACAAGCACAATGTCTAATTTACATCCAACTACACGTAGATACTTCCTATTTACTTCAACCTGCCCTCGGGCCTGTCGCTGCTCTTGTCCCGCTCGGTCATGTACTGGTTCATCTGGTCCAGCTGCTCGCGGGCCGACTCCTTAGCGGCGTCGGATACCCGGGGGTTGCGCAGGGCGCTGTACGTACATCCGTCAGAATCAGGAGAGCGTTTAGGTTGCTTGATAGCAGGTTTGACGGTACTCACGCTTTCAGGCCGCCCGCGACACGCGTCGGCTCCTTGCCGGCGTCCTGCGCCTCGTAGATGGCGAAGCTGGGCGCGTCGCCGCCCAGCTCGTTGTCGAGCACGTCGCGCGCGTGCTGCTTGGCTTCCTCGGAGACGCGGGGGTTGTTGATGGCGCTGTTGGAAAGACAAGTGTTAGTATCAATGGGATACATAGTAGTTTGAGTGAGAGTTTGGCGTTGGAGGTGTATCGAAGGACAGACGTACGCTTTGTAGCCACGCATCGCGTTCACTCTGTCTTCTTCAGACAGAGTTGCACGGTCCATGTTGGTCGTCATGTCTGCTGTTCTTTGTCTCGATGATCAACTGATCGGACGAGAGGCCGAAACCGCGGCGGGATAATAGAGAGAAGATGGCAGATAATGGTAAGCATGCACACCGCCTCCCCAGCCTCGGGCGAACTTTGCGGACTTTATTTGAATCCAAGTTTGCCAGCGGCGTGGCTTGGGACGCATCGTCATGCCTCCGTCATAGGTGCTTAATCGCAGAGTATGTATGCCAAGGGGGAGGGGTTCGCAGTGCAAATTGTATTGTACATACCAAGAATCCTGAGCTGCAGTGCCTCAACGTATTTAAGCTTGGCACTGCGGTAGAGCATGGTGTGTATGATATGATGATCATCAGGGATCTCCGTCCGATATAGCACGCAATCATTGTTGCATAGGAGCTCTTCAGGCCTTGCAGTCTGATGGCGATAAGATACGGAGTGATCGCTTATCGGTTATCGATCGCCACGAGACACGCTTATCAAGATCCATTGGGGCGGAGATATTCCCACCACGTGGCCACAGATGACGTCCGTCAACGTGGTCTGGAGGCTCCCATTGCAGTACCAGCCCTACAGGGCTTGCCAGGTGACATCTACGGCCCTGAGAAGGAGGGCTCGACGGTCGCATGATGTAAACGTTGCGTGACATGGCGAATCCCCGGAGTCTGGGAAGATAAATAACGTACGGTTCTGACTGTCGTCCGGAAACGCCTGACGCTCAAATTCATCACGCTCGCCATATCCATCGTTATTCCAGCGGAACACGCGAGGAATTCGAACAGAACTCCTTCACGATGTCCAACCCCGAGGAAAGAGCGGCGGAAGACGCCTACGAGGAGGAGAACGACCCGTCACCGGTCGCGGCGACGCCGATCGACAACTCCTACGTTGGGGAGACCAAGTATGAGGTGGCCGATGTGCTACCGGTCCAGAGAGACGAAGATGACTACGAGGACCCGGTCCAGCCTCCATACTCGAACTCGGACGAACAGCTGGGTAGGTTGAGTTGAATTCCCAACAAAGCAATAAAAAAAAAAGAGATGCCGCGCTGACCTGAGATTCACCCGCACAGAGCAAGACGAGAGAGAAGCGATTGACGAGAGAAACATCCTGAAGGGAGACCGCACCCGACACGCGCAGCCCCGGACCGCAAACCGATACAACGAAGGTCCGGACGAAGAGGATCTGCCGGCCGAGGTCCGGGATGGAACGGTCGGACGGTCCGCCAGGAAACGGGTGACCTGAACCTCCCCATGTCGAGTGTCAAACGCTTGGTCCTTTATACCCGTCTCGACAGCAGGATTATGGACAGTCGGAAGTATCTGGATTGTACAGTAAACTACTCTGTAATAGTGTCATGAAATCCTAGGCGTTAACTAGTTAATACGGTATCAATGGGATTTCTGTGTTAGTGAGCCATGTCCTTGTCCCGAGATAAACAGCAAAACGCAGAAGGTCTCGAGAATAGCGCCCCTCGGTCTTTGAGCGCGATTCCATCTGCATGCTGAGATCGAGACCTGCCCAGGTCCCAGCTCAAGACCGGACGTGATGACTAATATATGACTAAGCAAATCACATGATCTGGCGGAGGGGTCCCAGGATGAAGATATGCCGGTCTGGGCGGACAGAGATGAAACACAGGCCGGGCTCTGAGCTCTGGACCACGGTGGAGAAGTCCCAGGCTGCCGTCAGCAAGTGTCCAGGTAACGAGAGATGTCGAGGGGGCCAGCCCCGACGGGGGAGGAAGCCGAGATGGGACCGATTCCTGGTTACGGGGACGAGGACAACCCAGAATCGGGCCTGAACAACGCAGCGCTGCAGGCTCGTGTCGACGACTGGTGCGGTCTGTCCCTGCTGGCCGCGCAACGCGCCCTCTTTCAGGCGTCCTGGTTCCACCGCGGCATATGTCATCCTGCGGGCGAGGGGGAGACGGGGGAGGGTGCATCAAAGAAGGTCTGGATAAAGTTGCACGGGTCAGCGAGTCGGCACCCGGCCATCATGGGGTCTGCCCTCCCTGCGACGACAGCCCTGGCTGCCCCGGGGCTTCCATATTTAGGGTGTGTCGTCACAGGAGCGACGATCGATATATCGCACAAGGCTCCCGGATCTGGATCGAGATGGGCGCGCGGCAGATGTGCTGATCGCGGCATCCCCGGGCGCTGGATCGAGATCCCCGTGGCGGTGTCCACGGCCCTACGGTGGAGCGGTGACCTGGCGGTGGCCCGTGGGCGACGCTGGACACGTTGTGGTCGACGACCAGCGAGAAAGGTCGCACGGCATCGCACGAGGCTCAGCAGTCCGAGGCCTGCAGGATCATCATGGAGAATCATGGAGATCATGAAAGGAGAGGGCCCGGATGCGTCCGGATCGATGCCACAAGCGGCCCGGCACGTGGCTGTGGCAGCGATGTGGCCGCCTCGACGCCACAGGACTGGCCGTCGGTCTGCACGTCTCCAGGGCACAGAAAAACCACGGGCATAACCCATGGTCCCTGTTTCATGTTTCACGGCCGCAGAGGCGTTGCTGACGGGACCTGAGGACGCCTGGCGTTTCAGCGCTCGTCGTCCAGGGCGCGTCTCCACCGTCGATTCGCCTCCTGCGACGCTGCGCTGGCGCCCCTCCAGGAACCGCCGTCCCCAGCCCTCCATCTCCCAATCATCACGATGCTCCGTTCGCACGTCCCAGAAGGGGCATGTCCCGGAAAAAAAGCTTGTCTGCCATGGCCCTGGAGACCAGATAATCGCGCCGGTCTGGGGGGCCCGCATACATAGGGCACGTCCGCAGACGGCCTCCCAGGCATCCTGCCATTCACTCTCTCTTTTCACTCTCTGCGCTGCAGCAGCAGACTGGTGTTTTCTCCCTGAGCATTCCTTCTTCTGCACGCTGGCCATCTCGATGATCGTGCCCCTTTTCTTCTGACGCTCCTTTGCTCCTTGTTTCGTGGTTCTTCGTTCCTTGCTTTGTTTCTGACCGCCAGGATGCCTTCCTCTTCCCTTGTCTGGAGCGTTGGATCGCTCCTCCTTTCGTCCCTGCTCTCCCCCGCTGCGGCCGCGCAGTACAAGCTGGTCGACAGCTTCGAGGGCAGCAACTTCTTCGACAACTTCGACTTCACCACCGGCGCTGACCCGACGCATGGGTTCGTCTCCTGCCCGCCGTCCACGCCCCCCCCCCCCCCCCCCCTTCCCCCGGTTCCACACTGACCCGCAACACAGATACGTCCAATATGTCGACCAGGCCACCGCGCAGAGCTCGGGGCTCATCCGGGTCAGCGCGAACGGCAGCGCCTACATGGGAGTCGACTCCCAGACCACGCTGGACCCGAGCACCGCTGCGGGAAGATCCTCCGTTCGCATTGAGAGCAAGAAGTCCTACTCCAAGGGCCTCTTCATCGCCGACATCCAGCACATGCCCGATAGCGCCTGCGGCATCTGGCCTGCCTTCTGGACCGTGGGAAAGAGCTGGCCCGCGGACGGTGAAATCGGTAGGCTTTTTGATCCAGGAGTGCGTTTCAGGTCTCCGTGAGCTGACCTCGACCGCAGATATCATCGAGGGCATCAACCTGAACAAGCAGAACGAGATGGTCCTGCATACCAACGGCGAGTGCACCATCAACAACTCGGGCATGACCGGCAGCGTCCTGTCAGACAATTGCCAGATCGAGCACTCCACCACGGGCTGCGCCGTGCAGGGCACGGACAACAGCTTCGGGACGGGCTTCAACGACATCCAGGGCGGAGTGTGAGTGGCGCCTTGGTCCGGCAATCCAGGCAGCTGGTGACTGACACAGGTTCACGCAGGTACGCCATGGAGTGGACCGACAAGGCCATCCGCATGTGGTTCTTCCCCCGCAGCGCCATCCCGCAGAGCATCACGGACGGCAACCCGGACCCGTCCGCCTTCGGAACACCCATGGCCAACTTCGAGGGATCCTGCGACATCGGCAACGAGTTCCAGGCGCAGCAGCTGATCATCGACACGACCTTCTGCGGCGACTGGGCGGGTGGCGTCTACGGCAGCTCGGGATGCCCGATGAGCAACCCGAGCAACGCCGTCGAGAGCTGCGTCAACTACGTCGCGCAGAACCCGACGGCCTACGCGAACGCGTACTGGGAGATCAACTCGATCAAGATCTACCAGCAGGATGCGGCCCCTGCGGCCTCGAGCTCGCCCGCCGTGTCCTCCTCGGCGGTCCCGGCCCGGACCAGCTCCGCCGTGCCGTCCTCCGACGCCAGCGTTCCCACCGCGCAGCCGTCCACCACCGCCGGGGCGCCGAACGCCTCCGCCTCCGCCTCTGTTCCCGCGGTGTCCTCGAGCGCTGCGGCCACGGACGACGACGACGACGACGAGGCCGACTGCGACGAGACCGGCGACGAGACCGACCTCACCACGCCCACGCCGGCTCCGACCGCCACCGCGGCCGGCGCGGCCCAGGAGACGGTGACGACGGTGATCGTGACCTCGTACGTGGACATCTGCCCGACCGGCTTCACGACGTCGACGGTGACGCGGACGGTGACCTACTGCCCGGCGGACGTCACCTCGGGCGCTCCGCCACCCGGCTTCACCACGCGCGTGACCGTCTGCACCGCCTGCGCCGCGACGCCGACGACGGTGACCCTGACGCTGCCCACGGCCCAGCCGTCCGCGACGCCCTCGCCGGCTGCGGCGCCGGCGGTGTCGACGGCCGCGGGCGCATCCGCCACCCTGGTGACCGTGCCCAGGGCGGCCGCCTCCAGCTCGGTTGCGGTCGTCCCGGCAGCTTCCTCTGCGCCCTACCCCTCGAGCAACGGCACCTCGGGCTCTGCGCGGTCGTCGGTGGGCTTCCGGCCGTCGGCCACGAGGGTCTCGGGCCAGGCCTCCAGCACAAACTCGGTGGTCGCTCCCGTCTTCACGGGCGCCGCCAGCAGGCTGGGCGCGGGCCTGACGGGTCTGGCGGGGGCTGTTGCTGTGGCCCTGCTGGTCTAGGCGTGCCGTGGGATGATCTGCGGGCACTTTTCTTTCTCTTTCTTTCTTTCTTTCTTTCCTTCCTTCGATTCCTCCTTTCCTCCTTTCTTCCTCTCTGGGCCGCGCGGGACGGCACGTTGCTTGTAGACATCGACTTTGCTGTACCATATATCCATAGGTCAACAAAATTGGGTTCTTCCATCGCTTGCAAAAGATCAATGCAGACGCGATTCTTGTGGATCTGTCCTCCCTTTCCACCTCGCTTTTCCCGTATTCCAGTAGAAGTATGTGTACCAGTACGTAGGACATCCACCCCCGCTGACATAAGCGCGGACCAGTCGGGCGTTAGTCCGGGTCCGAGCTCCGACCCGCCGTCGATCCTCCGATCCGGTGGAGCATCGTCGATGTCCATGTTGTCCTGTACACCGTCTCTGCGCACTCGACCAGCTGGATGCGGGGCGTCTTCTCTCTCTCTCTCTCTCTCTCTCTCTCTCCCCCCCCTCTCTGTCGTCCGTGATGGACGACCTGACCGCCATGCCCCGGTCCTCGAGACCGACGCAACACGCTCGATGACGCGCTCCAGGCCCGCCGCACGTGCCGCGGGCCGTGCTGCGGATCTCCCGCGCCAAGATGAGATGGAGCGCCGGCGAGCAGGAGAGCGTGGTCGATCGCGATCGCGAGCATGTTCACCATCGTCCTTGACAACGGACCAGCTGCTTTGTAGTCGCTGTGCGATGATCGACAGGCGTGAACACGCCGTCCGATACCAGGCCCCCTGCGTGGCACGACCCCCGGCCGGGGGGCACTCCTGCTCCGGGCCTCCTCTGCCTCTCCCACCTCCCCCCTTCACTATCACCTTGCTCTTGGGTCTACCATCGATGAGGCTCTTATGCCATCCGTCCTATTCTGAAATCTTTGTCCATCTTCCATGTTCCTCTGCGCTGGCCACAGACCATGTCTCCCGGACCCCTCCCCGTCCTGATCGTCGGCGCCGGTGTCTGCGGCCTCACCCTAGCCCAGCACCTGCGGCATGCCGGAGTGCCCTTTCGCATCTTCGACCGCGACGCCTCCATCGTCGCCCGCAACGGCGGCTGGGGCCTCACCTTCCACTGGGGCCTGCCCGTCCTGCGCGACCTGCTGCCCCCGGACATCTTTGCGCGTCTCGAGGAGGCGCACATCAACCGGGACGCCGCCCGCCGGGGAGACATGGGCCGCTATCACTTCTTCAATCTCCGCTCGGGGATCGACCTGTATGATCTTCCGGCGGCAGCGAGGATCCGGGTCAGTCGGGGCAAGTTGAGGTCGATTCTGGCGACGAACATCCCGGTCGAGGTGGGTTGCAACTTTCCAGATATCATCTGTGGACGTTCACGCCCGGGCTGACCCCTCCAGTGGTCGAAGAAGCTGGTAGACGTCGAGTCCACCGACGATGCGGTCGTCGTGCGCTTCGAAGATGGTACCTCTTGCCAGGGGTGCTTGCTCGTTGCCTGCGACGGGTCGCGTTCCCGAGTCCGCCAGCTGCTCTATCCATCCACGTACCGCAACCGACCCGTCCCTGTGCAGCTACTGGGTGTGACTGCTCGTTATTCTGCGGAGCAGATAGCGGCTGCACGCGCCATCGATCCTTACTTCTTCCAGGGAACCCATCCCGAGTCGAATGTCTACCTGTGGTTTAGCTGTATGTTCCTTTGCTCACGCTCGCGTGATCGTTCTATAAATATAAACCACGCTCTGTGCCAGCACAGGCGACAGAAAATTGCTAATCATGCTGTGATGGCAGATCTCGAAACTCCAGCGCACGCCGAAGCCAGCTCGGACGACTATTTCTGCCAGGTAGTCATGTCCTGGCCCGAAAGCAAGGGTATCCAGATGCCCGCCGGCAACGCAGAGCGCATTGCTCTGATGAAAAGCTTGAGCACCGACTGGGCGGAGCCGTTCCGCTCCCTGGTCCAGAACCTCCCCGACGACGCGGAGGTGATCTCGATCAACATGGAGGACTGGCACCCGGAGGCAAACACACACGGCCGGGGCCGGGTCCTGTTGATGGGGGATGCTGCCCATACCATGACGATGTGTGAGTGTCGCGGTGCGGGTGTCCTGCAATACATGATCTGCTAATATGGGAATCTATCGCAAAACAGTCCGGGGAGAAGGCGCCAACAACGCTGTGGCCGACATCCGCGATTTTCTCAAGCGCGTAGGACCTCACCTTCCCGGGTATGTGCAGCCATCAAGCAACACTGCAAGCGACGACGGACGCCCACCGGATCCCCTCCGCAAGTGCATCGACGCCTACGAGGACGATATATGCGCTCGCGCGAAGCCCTGTGTGCTGAGCTCTCGACAGGCCTGTCTCGATGCTCATAACTTTGGAAGGATCAACGACGGCAGTGCCTTGGTTGCGCGCAGGCTGAAAGAGGCGGCGGAAGCCGCGAAAGCAGCGCAGAAGTTGTGAGATGTTTTGTTAAGCGGGCTGGATATGATGGTGCCTTTATAGGGGCTGTATTCGGACGACTGTATGAACTTTGTGGCAGAGATGCACTTATACCCCTTTTTGTTTGGTTTTCTCTGCTGTGATTGTTTGAGTCTCATGACAGCTTCCCTCTGGAACAATACCAGACATGTGGATCTCTATGTCTCTCGGCTCTATTGAGCGTCTGGGTTCGCGGTAAAGCTTTATTCCAGAATTGAATATACGCTGCGTAGCTTCTATCCAATCCCTATGGCATATGCAGTATTTGGATTGTAGTAGAAAGTATAGAGAATGTATATTGAGAGAGAGAGAGAGAGAATAAGGTGTAGACAGACCAAGGGGAACAAAGACAAAGGACTGCAACTGACCAGACAGATCAAATTTGTGACGGCGCCCAGTTATAGTATTATTAGCTGAAACTATGGTAGCTTGTCATACAGAAAAGCATGGAGAAGAAAAAGAGAGAGATCATAGCATCATGAGGTGGTTGATATAGCTGAGTAGTCCTGGCAGTATCTCCCACTGCCTACTTGTCTGCCATGCTGTCACATCACCCCCCCCCCCTTCAAAAACGCCTGCCCGCAGGCATTTAGAGCCTAAGTAACTGGCTTGTTATTATCTCTATGCTCCTCCAGGTCCTCACCATCCTCCCAGCATCTTAACCACTCTTTCAGCTGCTTCAGGGGTCCAGGCAGGTCTGGGTAGTGCTCATGGAAGCTTTGTAGGTAGTGTGGTAAGCCAATAAAATTTGCTGCTGAGTACCATGTTGGGTCATTGTTATAGCCTACTTATTTAACCTTATACTGCAGCTTCTCTTAATACAGATGGACTGCTAAAATTTTTTTATTTCCCATTTATATTCCTCATTAACCTCTATAGCTGGGGGAGGATTCTCAATCTGGCTTGAGAGAAAATCAGTAACTGCCTTCTAAAGCTTATCTAATGAGAACACTGGATGCACATGAATTAAGGCTGGTAAGTCCAGCTTATAAGCATTATTAATCTATTCAACAATGCAGTAGAGGTCTGCCATCTGATAATCTAGCTTGCAGCTAGAACAGTCTGTCTTTTAAATATAGGCTAATATCTATACTATATCTTCTATCTTGAAATTAACATCTCTCTGGTGCTAATCTGTTTATTATTGCTGAGAGTCCTGAGCCTTCTCAATGAGCTTCTGGGCATAGTTCTAGATAGCTTCTAGATGCTGGACTTATTTTTGGGTATCAGTCCAGTTCAAACACTCCATAGCAGATTGGTCTGAAAGTTAGGGCTGTTGCTGTGACAGTGTGGCAGACAAGTAGGCAGTGGGAAATACTGCCAGAACTACTTAATAATATTAACTACTTCATGATGCCATGATTTCTCTCTTTTTCTTCTCCATACTTTTGATTCTGTATGACAAGCTACTATAGTTTTAGCTAATAATACTATAACTGGGCACTGTCACATAATCAAAAGTATTAATTCTAAACTTCTTATTTTACCAAACCCTCTTGTTTATTCTAGTTACATGTTATGTGCAATCCAGAGTGATAAGTGACCCTATATATGTTTGAGGGTAGACAAACCTTCTTTCTTTCAATTTTCAAGACTTCAGAACCTTGCAGCCTAGATCAAGAACCTCCAGAACCCAGAACCTAGAAGAATAATAAGATGGCTCAAACTGCTGATGAGTCTACAAGCCTTAACTCAATCAATGCAATTGAGGAATCTCTTAAATTAGAAAAATCTCAACACATTTTCATTTTCTCTCAAGAAATTGATGAGCCAGAAATAATTACCAAGACTGAATTCCTTGCCAAATATCAAAATAATCCAGAAGAACTCTTTGAAGGCCTTCTTTGCATATAGAAAGCTGATCAGAAGAACAAAGAGCATCAGATTAATTATGCAGAATATCACACTAAGAACTTCTGTCAGCAACTTAATGTCTGAGAAAATCAAATTATTGAACTTATTATTAAACAAGACAAATATTGAGATGCCTTTGCAGAGATAGTTGTAAGAATTTATAGAGATTGTAGAACTATCTTTGTCTCTGATTAACTTAGGCACACTATTAAGCTCCCAGACCCACCCATTCTAACTGATGGAAAGGAACCCAAGTTCAATAATTAAATAGCCTAAATAAAAAGCAAATTGAATGCTAATACTGACCATTACTCCAGCAATCTGCTCCAAGTTGCATATGTGCAGAATTGCCTTGATAGGCACACTACCAGATATGCAGCTCCCCAATTCTAAAAAGACTCAGTGAACCAATATCAGACTGCTAATAAGGTTTTTAAGCATCTAAAATCAATCTTCTTTAATCTGAACTGCTGCATAACAGCTAAACACCAACTGCACTATCTTTAGATGGAATCACACCAGAAATACCATGACTTTCTAGCAGAATTCATGCATCTGGCAGGTAAATCCCAGCTGCACTTAAAAGACTACAAGAAGAAGCTTTTTAACAAACTCACTAACAAACTTCAGAATCTAATCATCTAAAACTATTATGTTTTTAAAATCTTTAATGAATTCTCTACTGCCTATTCTCAGGCAGCATACACTCTGCAGATCAATGCTGAAAAGTTTAAGGCCTGAAATAAGTTTTATAAACCTGCTGGGACTGCTTCTGCTGCTAAACTCTGTAATAAGTATATTACCAGGACTGCTGCACCTGCAGCTTTTAAGGCTAGCAGACTAGATGATAAACAGAGAACAGAACTAATGCAGGAAAAAAAATACTTTTACTGCAAGAAGATTAATTATATTATTCTATACTGCTCTCACAAGAAGGCCTTGAAGATTAAGATCCTGAAAAAGAAGAAGAAAGTATCAGATGAGAATCAGAATTTAGAAAAAGCTTTACTCTAGAAAAAATCTCCTTTCTAGAGAAAAGCTATGAGGTTGACCTATCTTTGCTAAATATAAGCAAGTTGCTTGGTGGCAATCACTTTATTGTACTTAATTATATGTCAAGAAATGGATTAAGTGTGGAACTGAAGGCATTGGTTAACTCTGAAGCCAATAAATCTATATTCATTAATATTTCTTGTGCAAGAGATGTGGCTAAATACTTTCAAATATTAGTGGTGCCTCTGAACTCTGATTGCCACATCTAAGATTATGATGGCCAGACTGAAGAACAAATCACCCATGCAATTATATTATATCTAGCAGTTGATAGGCACTGGCAGGCTGATGTGCTTATACTTATAGCTAACCTTAGGCATCATGACATGATTCTAGGCCAGAAGTGGTGTGAGGAGCAAGATGTTTGATTAAATATACAAAATAAGTGCTTGATTTGGCCAAACCAGCACCCAGAGCTCAATAAGCTTATAGCTGCAGAAGATGAGGCAAATATCCAGCAGCAAGTTCTAGATGCTAAACCTGCTAGATATTAACCATCTCAAACTGCTGCCATAAATAGGCATTTGGACCTAGCCAAGATAAACTAAGCTCTTTAAGGGATAGAATCTATTGTAAAACAGCACTACTCACAGTCTTTAAAAAAACCCTCAAAGAAACTCTTGAAGATTGATATTGCTTTAATTGAGGCTGTAGGCTTTCACCACTCTGCCTGGGCTTAAGAGAGTGAAACCTTTATTACCAGTTTTTATAAGATTGACTGAATCATTAAGGAAAAAACCTAATCTCTACCAACAGAAGAGAATAAAGAGGCTTATCTAAATAAACATTTCCTGACATACTACTGTTTCTGATAGAATGTATTTTTTAAGAAAGTCTTTGATTAGCTATTACCACACTGTTTCTATAATCACCACATTAAGCTTATTGAGAAGAACTCTCTAGGCTATAGCTTCTTGTATAAGCAATCTGCTGAGAAACTGAAAGCTACCAAGAAATATCTAATAAAGAATCTGGATAAGAGTTTTATAGTTTTTAGTGGAGCTCTCTTTGCTTCCCTAATCCTCTTTATTTGCAAGGCTAATAAGGGGTTGTGCCTCTGTGTGAACTATCAGAAGCTAAATACTATCTTAAAGAAAAACTGCTACTCTCTGCTATTAATCAATAAGACTTTAGAATGCCTGAGTTGAGCAAAGATCTTCACTAAACTTGATATCTAGCAGGTATTTTATAAGATCTGGATAAATCCTGAGTCAGAAGATCTAATAATATTCCAGACTTGCTATAAAGCCTATAAATATTAGGTGATGCCCTTTGGGCTCATCAACAGATCAGCCACTTTTCAGAGATATGTGAACAACCTCTTCTTGAATTATCTGGACCAGTTTATGACTATCTTTATCAATAATATATTAGTCTATTCCCAGAATAAACTAGAGCACCAGGAGTATGTTATCAGAGTGCTAAATCAATTTCAAGAAACAGAGCTTTAAGCAGACATTAGAAAATATAAATTTTATATTACTTAGACCAAGTATTTAGGCTTCATTGTCAGCACTAATAAAATAGAGGTCAACTCAGAAAAGGTGGTAATAATTCAGAACTGAGAGCTCCCAACTACAGTTAAGAAAGTGCAATTTTTTTTAGGCTTTTACAATTTCTACTGACAGTTTATTAAGGACTATAGCTGCATTGTGAGACCTCTGTTTAACCTTACAAGAAAGAACATGCTTTTTAACTTTAACTCTCAGTGTCTTCAGGTCTTTAAGTTGCTTAAGAAACAGCTAATATCTGTTCTGATACTAATTTATTATGATCTCTATTGACCAACCAAGCTGGAGACTGATGCTTTAAATGGGGTGGTTGCTGAAGTACTCTTTCAGTTGAATATAAATAGAGACAGACAATGGCACCCAGTAATCTATTTCTCAAAAACTATAGCACTAGCAGAGTGCAACTATGCAATCCATAATAAGAAGCTCTTAGCCATCATATAAGTCTTAGAGAAATAGCAACTGGAGCTAAAAGGCTTGCAGCAGGAGAACCTCTTTAATATTCTAACTAATCACCAAACTTTAAAATATTTTATAACAACTAAAATCCTGATCTCACAGCAGGCAAAGTGGGCTGAGTATTTTACCTAGTTCTACTTTATAATTTGATATTGCTTAGAGAAACAGAATTTATTAGCAGATACTCTATCTCAGTAGCCAGCAATAGTAGAAGCCCAGAATAGCCTGAAAAAAAAATACCAAACTTAATAGCTTCTAAAGACAGAATAGCTTGACTCTTATATTATACAAGAGATGGAAAACCCCCATACAGAGCTAGCACTAATCCAGAAGAAGTTGCATTTAGCAGACTATTTGCTACAGGCTAACTATATCTATAAATCTCTGACAAACCTTCAGGCAGCAGCTGCTGAAGAAAAGACTTTATAATCCTTAAAGAAAAATCTGTTATTGTATAACCAGAGTCAGCTAGTGATATCAGATAAGGGAAATCTTCAAATACAGCTTCTAAATAAGATGCACTGCCAGGCTTCTACTGCCCACTCTAAAAGAAATAAGATGAGGAAACTGCTAGCAGAAAAATACTACTAGTCAGGCATAACTCAGAACATTAATTAATATATTGCCAACTGCTACATGTGCTAGCAGATTCAGAACTTATGTAATAAGCCTCTCAAACTGTTGCAGTTGCTGCCCATACCAGACTAGTTATGGAAACATATCTTAATAGACTTTTAAAGCTTTTCTAAGAACTAACATGGTTACAATGCTGTCTTTGCAATAATAGACTACTTAGGGAAAAGGTCAATATCTATTTCATGCTACAAGACCACTATAGTCTAAGACATGGCAAGGCTTTTTATAATGTATGTCTATTAGTAAACTAAACCCTCAGACACCATTGTATCAGACTGAGAACCTTAATTTATCTCAGACTTCTGAAATAAATTCTGTTGGATTTTAGGTGTGAAGCTAAGGCTCTCCACTGCAAATCATGCCCAAACAGATGACCAAACAGAGATAATAAACCAGTATATAGCACAGCATCTTAGACTCTTTATTAGCTACTACTAGAATAACTAATCAGATTAACTACTGATAATAAACTTTATAGTGGCAGTTCTGCTTTATAAGTCAACTGAGGTCCCACTATTCTTGATTAACTGAGGTGTGATACTGCAGATCTTCTTTAATTAGCAACAGCCTTAACTTTCAGACCAATCTGCCATAAAGTGTTTAAACTGGAATAATGCTCAAAAATAAGTCCAGTGCCTAGAAGCCACCTGGAACTATATCTGGAAGCTTATTGAGAAGGCTCAGGACTTCCAGCAGCAACAAGCAGATTAACACTAAAAAATTGTTGATTTTAAGGTAGAAAATATAGTATAGATGTTAGCCTATACCTGAAAGACAGACTATTCTAGCTGCAAGCTAAACTATCAGATAGCAGGCCCCTACTGCATTATTAAACAGATTAATAATGTCTATAAGCTGGACTTACTAGCCTTAATCCACATGCATTCAGTGTTCTCATCAGACAAGCTTTGAAAGGCAGTCACCAATTTTTTTTCAGACCAGATTAAAAATTCTTCCTTAGCTATAAAGATTAATAAGGAATATAAATGAGAAGTAGAAGAAATTTTAGCAGTCTGTTTATATTAGAGAAAGCTGCAGTATAAGGTTAAGTAAGTAAATTATAATAATAACTCAATATAGTACTTAGCAGCAAATTTTATAGGCTCACTGCACTATCTATAAAGCTTCTATAAGTGCTATCCAGACCTGCCTGAACCCCTGAAGCAGCTAAAAGAGTGGTTAAGATACTGGGAGAATAGTAAGAACCCAGAGAAGTATAGAGATAACAATAAGCTAGTTACTTAGACTCTAAATATCTGCAGGCAGGTGTTTTTGAAGAAGGGGGTAATATAATAATGTGGCAAACAAGTAGGCAGTAGAAGATACTGCCAGAACTACTTGATAATATTAACCATCTTATAATGCTATAATTTCTCTTTTTTTCTTCTCTATGCTTTTAATTCTGTATGACAAGCTACCATAGTTTTAGCTAATAATACTATGACTGGGCGCTGTCACAAAATATGTATTTAGTAAGCAAGAGGTGTTTAAAAAATGGGATAGCTTTTTACTTCTACAACAACAATATACTATATTTTCTATTGAATTCGCCATTGTAGATTGTAACAACAGGCCTAAGCAACTAAACTAAAGAGTTGTTAAGTGTAACAACAGGCCTAGATAACTAGACCTAAAGGGGTTGTTGGTTTATCTTGAAGACAAGAAACAAGGGGGTGAGCAATATAAAAGCAAAAATAAACCTGTGTTACTAGCAATGCCTATATGACAGGTTGCTATGGGAGTTGACCACAAGAGTTTAATTTTGTCTAAAAGAAGTATCATTATATACATGCTTTTTTCCTGAGTCTTGGTAATTATAGTGATCATGATGATTAAGGTGATCAAGGTAATTAAGATAATTACAGTCAGTTACATACTAATCAGTTACTATCTTTAGTTCTATAATTATTTAGTCTTTGTATAGTAAGATCTATAACACTACTCCTCCCCTAAATAACTTTTGTCTTGAAAGTTTATAAGAAGGTAGGTTTTTCTCTTTCTCTCTTGTTTCCTCAATTCTTTCTAATACTTATTATATTTAGTGCCACTGCCTGTTGTCACACTTTGGCTGCCTGTATACTTTGTGGTGGTTTCAAGGCATCAATCTGGTGTTTGAGTTGTCAACCTCATCTCTGTTATCACTATTGGGTTTTTTCTGACTCCAAACATTGCTACAAGTGTGTTTGCTGTGAAAATTGCTGTCAATTTCCTGAGGAGATGCCTTCATCTGCTGAGTTCTGGCAAGTAGACCAGGCACAAGATTGCATTCAGTCCCAGCTAAAGAAAGCACAGCAGAGTATTAAGCAGAATAAGACTAAAATTTAGAGTCTTACTTAACAGATTTAATGTTTTACTTAGTAAGCTCAACTTCTTATCTATAGAGCTGTTAGTTCTCAGACTAAGGTGATTTGCTTGCTTTGCTTGCTTTCTTTTCTGAACAACCATAGTTGGGATTTATTGAACAGGAGTTGGCTGAGATTAAGGCTTTAAAGAAGACTAAACAGCAACAAGAAAATCAGTCTTCTAGAGATAAATCTTGCTGTGAGAAGTCTTTAATTAATAATCAGGCAGTAGCTTTCAATTCAGCTGTCAGTGCTGGATTATCTGGCACTTTCAGGGTTAATTTGCCTGTGGATTTTTTCTGCCTCTTTTTCTGGGATTTTTTCTTGACTGATCTTTTTTCCTCTGGGGTGGTGGTGTGACAGCATGGCACATCTAAGCAGTAAGATAAGCAGTGTTGAGTATTTCTTTGTCTCTGGAATACTGCCAGTCCTACTTGCCTATATATATTATACAATATAAAGCTTTGCAGATTCTTTTCTCTCCTCTCATGCTTTCAATTCTGTATAACTAGCTACTATAGTTCTAGCTGATAATACTATAACTGAGCACCATCACATAATCAAAAGCATCAATCTTACCTTGTTCTATTAATACTATCATTCTTTAGAAGCATAAAGAGCTAGTAATAACTATGTTGCTAACATCTTTATTCTGCCTCCTCATCTTTTTCTTTGACAGAACAACAGAATGACTTTAATTTAACCTGAATAAATTTTAAAAACAGCCTCTAGACTCAATTACAGAACCTGAATTTGAACTGAATCAAACAAGAATAGCACATGAGTTAACCACCACTGAGAAAGGCCTATCTGAGCAGAGATAACATATTTTAATTCTTTGAGATCTCTAAAATCAAGATAGTGAATTCTCAGAAGAATAGAAGATGACCTATAAGCAATTTAATAAACTTATTGAACAAGACTGAAAAGCCCTGTATAAGGCTATTTTGCATATCTTCAACACAGTACTTGATGACCATGATGAACTGCAGAAGAAGGTCAATGAACTAGAACTTAAACTTAGTGTAACAACAGGCCTAGACGACTAGACCAAATAGGGCCGTTGGGTTTATCTTGAGGACAAGAAACAAGGGGGTGAGCGATAGAATAGTAAGAATAGCCTGTGTTACTAGCAATGTCTATATGACAGGTTGCTATGTGAGTCGACCACGAGGGTCGGATTCTGTCTGAAAGGAACGTCATTATATACATGCCAGTCTGCCTGGATCGATGAGTTCGTTTGGATCATTCTGGGTGTTTGGATCATGGAGCTTTGTTGGATCATAGGGCTTCGTTGGATCATAAGGCTTCGTTGGATCAGGATGGGGGGGTTTTGATCCATTGTCACGTGCTCCCTGCATGACATACCCCTCCTTTATGCCAACTCCGGCTATAACACATCTTTCTCTTTCACTTCGTCCTAAGTAGGTAGCTAGGTAGTTCATCGTTGATCAATCTGAAGAAGTCACTCTGGTTATTTTATTTATTTAGTTGTTTGTATTCTTCAAGTGTGCAGTAATAATAGTAGTAGTAGTACGTAGTAGTACGTAGTAGTACTGTGTATATACTCTACATATATAGATGACAGAGAATAACGAACATAGCTGGTTGGATGTGATGCCTTCACAGTAAGTACCCCGTAATATACGGAGTATATAAGAGCCTTGACGGAGTAAGTACTGTAAGAGAGAGATACGCATAGTTCCCATAACAACCTCCATGGGATCCTGAGAACAATAATGACAGGCAAGCCGTTGACACAGCGTCACAAGTTCAACGGGCGCTTAATTAATAATACGGTTCAGACCCATATCCAGCGCTTGGAGCCTAACGGTTAAACAGCGGAACCCTAAAATAGGCTAAAAGGTTAAACAAAAGCTAGAAACTTGACCTTTAACCCGGTAGAGGCTAGGCTAGGGCGGGCGCCCTTTTTGACTTTTTCCGCGGTCCGTCCGGGTCCCTCATCAGGCGCGGCAGCGCTTCCGCGGAAAACGAAAGCAAAAACTTGACCCAATCAGCGTTGGGTATGGGCAACGTAAGTTCCAAGTCCTATGGAGTACCACAGTAGGTAGTCTCTCCTTTTACTACGTAAGGAAGTATGTCATGTTTCATGTTTGTCGTTGTGGATTGCGTCCACAGTGGCGACAGTCCGCGGTCCGGGAGGAAGTGCGGTGTGCACCGTACGGAGTACTACCCTGTTGTGTACTTGGGTGTGCATTGAATGGAGTACGAGTACCCTTGTTTAGCAGATCGCGGTAGGTAGGGTCAGGAAAGGCACATGGAAGATGAGTCGAAGGATCCAATCTCCTCCTCTCTTTGCCAAACCCTTTTTTTCTTTTGAAATTTATATTATTTTTGCCTGCGTCTGATTGGATGATTGAACGCTCCACCTTGATTTATCAGCCTGTGAGATGCATCGAGCATTCGAGGAAGCGAATGATATCCTGTCTACCAAGATTTCTAAGTCTATGAGATCCCCTTTTTTTTAGCTTCGAATTTGTACGTTGATCTGTATTCACGAGTGAACGACGTGCAAAAACGATAGACCTGTCTCTAAATGCAGCGTGATCGCCAAGTCGTTTATGAGGCTCCACACCTCGTTGACTGATATCCTCGCAAGATGCAGATGCTCAGCCCGGCTCAATTCCGTGAAGACCGAAGGCATTCATCGAATATTGAAAGTCATGGTTCTAGAAAGGCAATTCAGATGCCTGAGTTAGCATTCTATATGAAAACGGCTCATGAATTTAGGGAGCGAAAAGAGGCTAAAACTCAGAATGAGATTAGCAACAGACAGGCAGCAAGTCTAAAGACTGAAACATCATTTGAGATATACTTGCACTGGGAACCTTTTCTCTAAGCTGGAAAGCTCTTTTTGTGATGATATAAAGGCGATTACGGTAATTCAAGTTGAGCAGGTGGCCAACCAACTCATTGCAGGACAGATTGCAAGACCATGGCGACGCGGAGTTGACGGTAGGGTCGGAAATTGTAAAGATATTAATGGCCGATCTGCTAATGTGAATACACTTTTCAAGCCGGTTTCTCAGCCTTACCATCGACGACCAAGAGAGTCATCGTTGCCATCTCCTAGCAGGTAAGGGAGTAGACCATTTCCAAGAGCCAGTTCTCCCACAAGGAAGTCTTCAACAGGGGTCTCCCTATGATCCGTGAAGGGGAGAGACCCTGGAGCCTCAGACCTCACTTGCAGCTCGATCTCACCAAAGTGGGACGGTCTTGCCGTTGGCATCAGACCAGAGGCAAGAAGAGTTTGGTCTTCAAACGCTCCGTGAATGGGGTCCACGAACAGCTCTTCGTAGGGATCCAGCGAAATAAGGCCGACAAGCTCTGCCCGCACGCTCCTTGGCAGTTTGATACCATGCTTCAGAAGCACAGACAGTATGTCATTGAAAGCCGTTTCTGCCGGCTTCTGGTAGTATTTCCCCATAGTTTTAATATATTGCATGCATTTTAGGAAGAGCTTCAAGGCGTGCGGTTCCGAAAGCGCCGTAATATATACGAATGCAGCGGCATATATGTAGTTTAGGTAGTATATCGGTGCAAAACGGAGGCCATAGCATTGGTCGTAGATGGCTTCGATGTGTATGATAGCAGAAGCTGCATCCTTGCAAGCTAGATTTGGTTGCACCGAGAAGCTCTCCGCTGTCGTAGATTGCATATAGGGGCGAAAGAGTATTAGGATTGCCGCATGGTAGAGTAATCTAGATGCATTTGATGTCAGTAATTTTTTTCACCTTGTTGTTGCCGTTTCTCTGACTCAAGAACTCGCGTAGCAAACCTTAAATGGTAGACATTTGGAACTGCATATGGTATTGGATCCATTTCTGCAGGCTGCTTGCTTCGCCATTGCAACAGACGCATATAAAGCGCGTTTATGTCATGGACCTCTACGTGCCTCCCGGGCAGGTAAAATGAAGACTGGATGTCGTCGATCATTTCGAACAGCTCGTACTGATATGAAACTACCTGCGCGAAGTTCTCGGGCCGATGGAAGCTAGACTCTCGAGCCAGGTTCGTAATGGGAAACCATGTATCACTCCCTCCTGCGAGGCGGTGCTGAGGCTTCCTCGGGTGGCCAACAGTCCGCATCTGCGGTAGGCGACCTAATGTAAAAGCAGCCAAGCTGCGACAGAGACTGTGTGTCAATAGAGCTGCTTATTTTTTGGGGGCTCCCGTCAACTCACCGATCTGCTATAAACAGGCCCCAGTAGGTGATGCGCCCTGCCTCTCCTGTTCCAGTCACGTCATGGCTAACATCGGTATCAATCGCTAGATTGATGGCCATCATAACAGCCAATCCAAGATGAAACCACATGATTGCTTCCTTGCCTGCAACGATATCTCGCATGCTCATGATCGCCAGAGCTTGTATGGATGTGAGAGTGTACCTTCCTTGAACGAGCTCCTCTTGAATTAATCTTTCGGCCTCCTCCATAAACTGATCACCCAAAACTTTCACGCCCTGTGGGTGTGCGCTCAAATCGGCAGGTTCGTAGAGCAAACAGCCAGCCGCCAAGACTGCGTTGATAAGAGCCCGTGAACAAAAGCGAGTGTTACCCGTTTGCATGGCATCTAGGAAGTCGGGCTTTGAGAGGATTGGCAGTTGGTGATACTGCCAGCAAAAGAACAGATCAACCAGATGGTTCAGAATCCTTTGATCATGAAACACTGAAGTCCATTCCACAGGACCACGTAGATCTTTGCACCCATGCCGATGGACAGCTTCTGAACCCTCAGCGCCTGCAGAAAATTTAGAAACGTCAACAGCAGGTAGGGTTTCAATGTATTTAACTAGTTCGTTGGTAGTGAGCCCCTGACGAATTTGACTGAAAAGAGCCGCTGCGGATGCGGCATTAGCCGATCGAAGATAATCTAGGACACTCTGCAGCTGACTAGCCTCCTGCTGCGAGTCATGCAGCATCTGTTTGAGGACTCCTTTCCGTCTGTTGTCGACGTCGTAGGTGCATGCTTCTTCGGTTCCTTTTGAGATACAGTTGGAGCAAGGGCAGCGACCATCACACTACAAACGATCAGTCTAGGGGATTTCCACAACGTTCTTCAATTCCTACTTTGGTTTTGAGCCTACGGCATGGGGTACACGCCAAAGAGACGTTCGATTTCCTCGGGACAGGAGAAGCGAGGCCAGCCGCCCCAGAGACATTGTTCTTCTCTGCTATCGGCGCTGACTCTCGGGACAATATTTCACGAAACGGACCCAGTCCAGAAGAAGGGTATCGTCCTCGAGAAGGGGTGTTTTGACTCGATTGATCGTCATGATCGCGGTGACGTTGTGACATCCCGTTAACGAGTGCATCTCAGAAATATGAAGAGAAAGGATCAAGCTGAGAAGAATGTGCGACAATAACAGTGATTGCGTGATCTGATACCGCCGACGAGAGGTATTGGTGGGCTCTGGAAGGGACACCTACCATGCCCTGCACCGCAAATAAGAGACACGCGACTCAAAATACTGTTTTATATAGAAAGTTGCTGCACGCTGTAGGGCAAGCGTTGGGCGGAGGAAATCTTTGCGTTAAGGCAGAGCGGGACAACCCTCTAGACCAACCGCACCAGGGCTCAGCCTCTTGGGACGGGAACGACCGCGACCACGGTGACATGCTCCCCTCCGCTAGGGCGCACCCAGAGATGAAGTACCTCAGGTGTTTAAAACAATAACAGTTGCTACTCCGTAGTTAGAGAAACCCACGCACAGACACCAACCAGATAGCCATGTACAGAGTGCCGTGGTTCACCAAAGGGGAAGATACCGGTCTAGGATGGGCTGGCTATGGACAAGCGCTTGTTCTGGAAGACTGGAAGCCCTGTCGAAGGGTGGGTCTGTATATAAGAGTCGATTATTCGTTGGAAAAGGTTTCCGAGGAGTGTTAACACTTGGTTTCCACGTAGCTCTCCGTCGTTCCGCAGACTTTCCACACAAACCCCCGCTTGGCACCTTTCAAAGAAGTAGCCTTCGCCAAATTTAGCTTGAAGACCGTATTATGCTTCGTCCTTTGGCTGTCAAACCAGGCTGATTAGCATCGGAGACGTTTATTCTGCTGAATCCCGCGGTCAATAGGCGATCGATCGCGTCTAAAAACATCGATATGGTCTGACGTCGACCTATGATGTAGTGGTAGCGACGTTATCTTTTTGGACTTATCGTTGTACCTTGGGAAAAGGTAATAGGCACGCCATTATTTGGTAGAGCGTCCACAAAACTGAAGCGCCTGCTTTCAGCTCCCTCTGTGGATCAGAATTTCAAATAGGAAATTCTATCCGCACAGTGTTAATATACGGAAGGCGCTGCGGGCAGGGAACAGCTTGTGTATGACAGCGATGATTCGGGTGTCGCGCCCAGCTGTCGGGCTCACTCTGGCGCCATGAAAAAATGGAATATTTATGGAATGGAACTTGCCGAGAGCATAAACAGGTTGAGAGCACAGTGACCGCGTCCCCGCCATCGTGTTTACAGCTGATAGGATGAAGCCCTTTAGAGTCGACAACGGCAGCCCATCAAAATATAGAACAATGAAACCCAGTATTCGCTATAAATATACTCCACTCAATTAGCCGCAGCCGTTGGTAACGACGGAACAATCATGAGACGGTGAGACGGATCAAGGACAAGTGACAAGTAGTATCTGTTATCTGGTCGAAGTCGAGAATATCTCAAACCGTGGGCAAAGAATGGCAGAAAACACGTTGAAGGCGGCTTAACTATATCCAGTTAGTCAATAAAGTAGTAGCAGCAGTAGTAGCTGATACATCAGAGAACTGGCAGAAACGGACAGTTGAAACCGGCCGGGATGTTTTCAAGAGCGAAAGCGGATCAAATGGGTTTCCTACCATGGGACGCTTCTGCTTGTCGATATCTTGGGTCAATTGACATCATCACATTATGTAGACGTGCAAGATGCGTCTTAGAAAGATGTCGCAGCTCGTCGACTTAACGGGCCGTTCGGAATTATCCCTTCGTCAACCTCAAGCAGCTCTCTTCCTTTGGCTTCCTCGCTTTCCCTCCTGAAGGCCGTACCAAGAAACAAACGTGGGTACGGTTTTCCAAACAGCACTCATTAAATTGACTGGAAGAGATCTGCTAACTTTAGAAAAAAAGATTAGTCGTCGAAGAATGGTTGATCTGTAGCCGGAGAAAACTTTGCCAAGGGTCGAGAGTGATGTGATATCGATAAGGTCACAGTATTCTACGTTATCGAACCTAGGCGCAAACGGATGCAAAGTTGATGCGGCTCGGTTTTCGTCTGAAAACCTAAGATCCATGAATGCCTTGGTTCATGACGGATCGCGGTAGTAGGACGAGGCGGATGGAAACTGTAGTCTCTTCAGACGATCGGCTTCGGGCAGGCAGTTTGAAGTTTTATGATCAATCGGGACGCGACTTTGATGCTTGGGGGGCTCGACTGTTCATGCGCATCAAATACACTAAGAGTGCGGGTTTGATGGAGAAAAGGCCAACTAGAGCGTGGCCGATGGATCGTTGCAGGGAGTTAGGTGGAAGACGGGCGTCGACAGGGACGGCGGGCACAGGGCAGCAGGGTGTCTCGGAAACACTGCCATCCTGGCAGACGTCGCGGTCCGCGGACGGGAGCTCTGGTGGCGTCTTCACTTGCCTCAATCGATGCTTTTGTCTTCTTTGCTCATGAAAGGGGACAGCGGTCTGTCGGTGGTCGCATGGGGCTATCCCGCAGAAACCCCAAGCGACACGTGCTTGCGAGATGCAGCTATACTTGAAGAGACAACTAGCCCCAGACTCACATGGAACATTTCACCTCGCTTATCCTGAAGGCATTAGTTTACGCCAAGACCACGAGTAGGGAAGTCTAGCGTTCATATCGTGACGGTGATGATGGTGATGTCTACGTGTGCTACTTGTGAGATACGATAGTTAGGACGGATTAGGATTCTTTGAATATTACCAGGGGTTTCCTCTACCTCGACCAGAATCGTTCGAGCGTAGGTGGGACTTGTCTCCATGTTAACCTGGAGCTGTAGGATTGAAGGTCCCCCAAGGACTCCCAGCGTTTTCAGGACAGCGAGGGTCCTCTATGTCATTTTGCCTTCATCTTCACGATATGTTTACTATGTCCCAACGTCTTTCTGAGTCATAGGTCAAGGACTTCTTTTTATTACTCGCATCAAAGAAGTGATTTTTTCGATCAGACATACTTTGATTATCTAAATCCTCACTGCTCGACCACCTGCACTCTCCTACCTATGTAAGTAACAAGAATTTGGTGACTGCTTCATTCAAGAGCTTTCTCTATAGACATTTTCAAGGTTTATTGTTTGAGAGCTGCACTTCTACTGCATGGCTCTGGTGAAGCCAAGTCTGCAGCAGGGTCCATGATGATTGCTTCTAATAATCCCTGGATGGGAATTGTAATAGGCTCGTAGTGATATATGCATATTGAGAGAGCTGTAAGCAATTCAAATACAGTCAATACTTCTAGCGCAAAGGACTAGTATGCGTAAATTGTACTCCGCCGTATGCAAGGCACATGGAACTAGGACTCCATAGGCGTTGGCGGAAGAAGTTTTTGGATGTATGAGGCGTTGACTCTATGATCTCCAATTATCCATCTTGTGTGATCACAAGTGGCGCCTGGTAGAGTACTAAGTAGTCTCCACTCCTACCCATCAATTAAATGAAAATCCCCTAGTTCTTATTATAATGAGCCACATGAAATAACAATAAGCAAGTGAAAAAAAAAAAAAAGAAAAGAAGGGTAAATCTTTACATAGCGCAGGAATCTAGAGCAGGTCATACTTGACAGATAGAATGGCATTAGATACTCTGGTCATCACGTGGCTAAGATGAATGACGGAGTACAAAAGCCAAGAGTCTAGTGGACTTTGTTTCAACATCATTCTCAGTCATTAGATGGTAAAACTCCTGACTTGATAATTTAGGTTCAATTTAGATCATTCCCCCCCTTTTATAGATACATTAAATCCACACTACTCATAACTTTGAGCTCACAATTTCTCTTCGATGCTGTCATGAGTACAGATAGTGTCCCGCACAGTATGTGCATAATAGCACATACCAACATACCTTAGCTGAGGGATTGATAGATTCCAAAATCCAAAATCGATATTATGACTCTGATTCATCACTACTTTCAAACATGAAGGTGTGATGCTACTGTGGTTACTGTAGGAGAATTAGACCGCTTTGTCTTGGGATTTCTTTATTGCCAAGCTGCTAACAGTTGAGTATTCTTTTCCGATCGCTGCGACTCAGCAAGCTGTTGTTATGAGTAACAGGTTGAGACTTTGAAAAAAGTGAACTTTCCCGATGTCTTTATCGTAATTCTCTATCTCATACAGAACATAATAACCGATGCAAAGGCTCTTTTGCACTTAGCCTCAAGATGTTCTGTGACTGCATTGATCATCAAGGTAGAAATCAACCCCCTTCCTATCCGAATTTCTTGATGACGACGACAGAATAATAATTAATAAAACCCCTATATGCAGAAAAAATCCTTCCACAAAAACGGGGTTCTGAAATTGTGCATCCTTTGGAGCGTTCAAGCAGAGATGAAATGGAAGCCATCAACAATTGTTGCAGCCAAACATGGCGGGTCAGCGGCAGGGACCGCGACACGTCATCTGTCTTTGATTGTCAATGATGAGACAGATGACCATAAAATGTACTGCAATCCGTTGTTAAACTTCTATCAGAAAAAAAGTGTTATTCCTGAGTAACACATTTTGTTATTTACCTTGGGATCGACTCCCAGCGCATCTTGCAAACCTCCAAGCGCAGAGGTAAATGAAGAGGAGAATGCAGTACCCGACTTATCTACTCGGCCACGAGCTGTGATGATATAAGTCGTTTAAGCCTTGGACAAGGCGACTTCATAAGGCGTCTTGAAGGTTGCGGCAAAATCCTTGGGACAGAGACAGCAAAATACTCGTATCATCGTTCACGTACTATCGTAGAAGATAGTATTGTTTCTCTAAAGCTTACTTACTGATAGGGAGGCAAAAATTGTCCTATCATAGGTGATTAGAGGGTTCCTGGGTTTGAATTGAAACGAGTCCACACACCCATATCATTCGTTACATTTATTGAAAAAGAAGTACTAACTGTCCAGCTCTAGTTTTGGAAGAGATTATATGTAGTGCCTACAGAGATTTTTGAGTCCTCAATAGTGCTCCTCATCTGTTGAGATGCTGAGTGAAACAGCTATCCTATCAAGGCCCCCAAAGGATGTGTTTGGGCAGCGCGATAGCAGAGCAGGGGACCGGCTGGGTGTTCAAGCATCATATGTGCCTGAGATGTTCATTCTGCCCTTCACACTGCCGTACTTTGTTGAGGGATGCCCACTAAACGTTGAGCGTTGGCTGCAGCCATCCGATACGCAAATCTTGGCTGGGTTGTACCGACAGCTGCCATCCATGTGTTGGAACAAGTCGCTTCTGGAGCCGTTGGGAAGCCACATTTGGCAAACACAGATTGCCTATGTGCATGAAAAGCTGCTTCCTAGGATTCTGCCGATTTCCTGGCAGCTTCTGGTCAAGCTCCGCCTTGCTACACCCGGCTTTCACCACTCAGTGACGGCTCCACAAAACTACTATTCTCAGACTCTTTATATTAAATCTGAGTTTCTCTCGCTTTCATTTATTGAGCAGTCATTAATCAACCGGTGACCCTATTTAGAGAAGTATTGTTTCATAGTGCGGTTTGCTGTATTGTCATGCCAATTCACAGCTTGTCCTGTCTCCAGGTCTTGTCTCTGTGAATGACGGCGGAAGTTTCACTCTTGGGTATTTCTGAGAGAACTGAGCACAATATTCACTTCCCACAGTCACTTGACAATATAGCTTCCCAAAGACCTCTACTTAAAGCCTCTCTCATTCTTGTCCTCAACTGACTTCCAACACTTCTATCTTCGACTTCTCTGCATCTTTCAATCTCAAGACCTCTTTTCGCTTTCCATCCCTGTCTGTCTCTAAGTTCAAAACGGATATTTTCAAATCAAACACTGTCTTTGCATATCAAGTCAAGATGACATCTCCGATTCGCCCTCAGTTTTTTTGTGCTCGCCCAAATGGCACCCTGACTCCCTTAATCGCGCTTGACGAGCTCCCTGCACATATCTCTATTCGCGGTGTTCCACGTATTCTGTCCCCGAGTGACACTCAGGGCATGACCAGTCTGGGAACAGTGAACCCTCGGGCCCAGTTCTACATTGTCGATGGTGTTCCTGTGAACCATGCCCGTGGTGTTACTAGTCACTCTAACCAGCTTGTCCGCGAGTTCGACCTTCAGTCTTCCCTCCTGAGGGCCGCAGCTGACGACAGCCTGCCAGTGAGCCAACGCCTGGCGCTCCAAGGCTTACTGCAGCAAGGTCTGTCCCAGAACTGGGTCGTGGGAGCTGCGAACACTGGTGGGATGGGAAATTCGAGACAGGTAAGTTTTCAACGCGATTCGAATAAGCAATGGAAAGTGCCTAGTCGCGGCTGATTTTCGTTTGTAAGACTCCAAATCGACGTGAAACCGGCGCTCATCACACTTCCAAGAAAGAATACTGCTCCTACTGGATTCGCCACGGCGAGTGTGATTACCAGCAGCAAGGTCGGTGGGGACATTCCCCATTTGTGTGGTTGGTAATGATAGCTGACCTTCTATGGACAGGATGTCTCTACAAGCATGAAATGCCCACGGACCCTGTGATGCTTGAGAAGCTTGGATTGCGCGATATACCACGTTGGTACCGCGAGAAATACGGAATCCCGAGTATCTTGAACAACGGAAACAACAATCCACGACCACAGATAGCCCCTGGTCAGCAGTGGAGGGACTATGCACAGCATCATGTCCTTAACCCTACTCTTCCGTCGCCTGTCAGACCCATCCAGTATCCAACCCGTCTCGGGATCACTGCAGCTGTCGACGGTTCTTCGGGACACGATGAGCATTCGAAACAGAAATCCCTGAACCAGTCCTCATTTCAGCAGCATCCGGGGGTAGTTCAAGGACAGACTCCTTCTACACGCGATACCACTGACTCAACTGAAACGGATCATACCCAGAAGCATGGAACCAAAAACATTCCTGGACAGGGCAAAAAGATCGATCTTCTTTCTTTCGATCCGCTTCCAGGATATCCTAGCCTTGATCCCGTTCGCAGTAGCCCTAGCAAACTGACCCTCTCCGCGTCTGGAAACAAGGATGCTTCTGAAGAGCTGGATTTGGCTCAGCACCAGGAATTCATGCGCAACATGCAGTCTCTGATGTCAGAGTCCGGAGCAAGCAACGGAAATATTCACCCAGTGCCACTGAGTTCTCCTCAGGCTCGCACCAAGAAGCCTCAGAAATCACGTCGTCTCTACCAGCCTCGCACGCCCTCGGAGGTTCCAGCGAAGAACCAGGCTACTGTCGAGACTCCATCCAAATACAAGCGTAACAACAGCACCAAGGTAATGAGTTCGTTCTCTCCAAACACGAAGAGCAGCCCGCAGAGCGCGAGTTCTACCGCCGTGCCAGGGAACAACGTATCTTCGGCTTCCTCTTCCCGTGTTGCTTCTCCTTCGAATGGTTCTCCATCCTCGTCTTCCGATTCGGTGACGCTGCCAGCGAGTCGCTCTCGTGCTATCGCTGATAGAAAGAATGTTGATGAGACCAAGCAGATTAATCCTAGCAAGGATAGCAGCATGAAAAACAAGGAGAATACCTCCGCTATTAATTCCCTCGAAGTCGACCTGTTCGGACTTGGTTTGGGAAATGATGAGTGAAACATGGTTGAGTTTCTGGATTGAGAACAATAGGTTTCCCTTTAGTTTCTAGCCCTCTTTGGCTTCGTGATCCACGGCTAAATATACGAACATGGCTGTTGGCGATTCAGTACGATGGAAAATTTCCCCCATGAACCAGATGAAATATGTTCCCATTTCCTTCTTCTTTGGTTTGTTTATTTTTGAGACTGGAATTGAGATATGCATGCAGTTACGAAATCAGTCGCAGGCGACATTTCGCGCATGACACTCCAATTCCCGAGGTAGGACCTCCATGGTCACCTCCAAGTCTCCTCTTCCCCCAACCCCCCAACTCCCTGCTCCTGATCTCCCTTTTCTGTGCGCAAGGTTTATATGAATTTCTATAAAAACAAAAACCCAAATTGAAAATTATTTTTTTCTATTTGCATTCATTGGTTTTTCAGCCTTTTTGTGCATCACCCTCCATTGTCTTGCAGAAAACCAGATCGAAAATGGTGAGTTTCCTTATTTCTACTTTACGGAATTTCAACCATTCGTCTTTCCTTCTTCTTCTCCCGTAGTGACAGACATCCGTCGAAGAAGAGTCCAATCCTTTTGAAAAGGGATTTAGCGACAGCACACGAGGTTAACCTAAGATAAACTGAAAGCGTTTCCAAATGTGTTGGCTATCATCAGGCGTATGCCAAGTGACAAAGGATGTAGAAGCTAAATATGATACATTTAGATGAACAGGGGTTTGGTTAGAGTACATGACAGTGTCAATCCTGGAAATCTAAACTATGCCATCTCTCACATTATCACGGATTGGCAAACTCCTTCTTATCTTATCAGCTTCTGCACTCCCTTTTGAGGTTTAGCACCGAGTTTGACAGCAACACGCTCTCGCTCCTCAGCAGCTTTGTTGTTCAGTCCAGGATTCAATTGCGGCAGTGTCTTGATAGCATGAGCGACGACTTCCCTGCCATCCACAATACCTTGTCGCTCTTGCTCTGCACGTCTCCTCTCTGCCCGGGTAGCGGCCAGCTGCTTCTTTCTCTCCTCCGTCAGGATCCAGGACTCAGGGAAGTGCAGTTTCTTCTTCGGCTTGTGGTGACGCAGGTCGAGCGGGATATCGGCAAAAGAGTCGCCTTCCTTGGCCTCCTTGATCAGCGTATTGACCAGGTCCCCGAGGTACCGCTTGTTCTGAGCACGAGTTGCAAACTTCTCGCACGACATCCGTACAATGTCCGTGTCTGGGTTATAGCGGCATCCAACCAATTTGAGGAATGTCTGGCGCTGCTCCTCGGTAAGGTACTTCGGGACAAGATCCTTGGAACAAAGTTCGACGACGACTTTGTTCTCCGCTGGATGCTGCTCGCCCATGTAGGTCGTATAGCGGAAGCGAAGCAGGTGGGTTTCGGGAGGCAAGGTGAACGGTTTCGCGAACTCTGCGGAGCAGACCAGTTAGCACCTTCTGTGAATTTAGAATTGAATGAAGGGTACTGCGCAGATGCGTACTGCTCAGTAGTGGCATATCCCACGCTGCAATCCTTGCATACTCTCTCATCTCGCGGTGCAACTCGAGCTCCGCATGAGCCATCGAAGTGATTTCATCGTCATTGAATTCCTCGTCGCCGTCCTCGACTTGGGCAAACTCATCATCTTCCTCTTCAGCCCAGAAGCCTCGGGTCTCTTTGACGTCTTCAAACCTCATAGGCTCCTCTCTCTCGATCTGCGCTACATACTTGTCGATTTCTGAAAATGCCGCGGCTCGTTTTACCGGATCGTTGTATTCTTCGATGAATTTTCTGGTTTCGGCATCGAAGAGCTCTCGCTCCTCCGGTGACAACATTTCATACATTGAGCGTTCCTCCTTGCTCAGCCTATCTGGGGAATACTCAGGAAGAGGAGGCAGATCCTCCGGTCTTGGCTCCTTTGGAGGAGGAGGAACTGGAGGATCCTCCGGTAGGTAATTGAGCGGGGAGGCCGAAAAGAATCGCGATTGAGTCACAATTGGACACTGGAAGGCCGCATTCTGTCGGGCAGGCCCTCTCCAGGCCAGGAACAGAGCCGACCGGCTCAGAGACCTTGCCATGGTGGCCATTGTCACTGAGAGTACTTTTCTCGGCGCCCTTCACTGCTGTTCGCGGGGATATTTCTGACGGAGATCGCAGATCGGCATGAATCGCGCTAACGGAATCGGGAGAATGTAGTTCCGCTCCAACTGAGATCCCCGCCAAGTGGAGGCCCGTGCTTCATCTGTGAAGGTGGGAGCCATGATGGATATCTTGCCTCAGCATCCTGCTCTCTAATCGCTATACTTTTTTTTAACGCTGCATGTCATCTACCTTCACAGTGCAGCTTAGCAGGTAGCATCATGGCTCACGAAGCCCCAGGCTCAGCACAGAAGGGGCAGCCAAAGAAGCTATGCTTTGTCACGATCGGAGCAACCGCTAGTTTTGACATGCTTGTTCGCCATGTCTTAGATGAATCCTTCTTGAAAGCACTTAAAGAACATGCTTACACTCATCTGCTAGTACAGTACGGCGAAGAGGGCCGTTCCATCTTTGAAGAGTTCTTGTCAACTCACCCTCCTGGAAGTGAGGGACGCTATGGTCTTGAAATTGATGGATTTGATTACAAGAAAATGGGATTGGGTGAAGAACTACGCCTTACCAAGGGTCAGCTGGCCGAAGGAAGGACGGAAGGAGTGGTTATCAGCCACGCAGGTGAATTTCATTTTCCTCAAGTCATTCCTGCTAAGATATTGACTGCCTTCTCTTCTAGGCTCGGGGTCCATTCTCGAAGCACTTAGAGTTGGTGTGCCCCTAGTGGTGGTGCCTAACCCCTGTCTTCAAGATAACCATCAGCAAGAGTTAGCAAATGAGCTTTCCAGGCAAGGATACGTTGTGGCTAGCCAGGTGACGTAGGTCCTATGTGTCTTTGGTAACTTCATATTTTCTTCGATTTATTTAACATCGCCCTAGAGACGTTGCTAGCGCGGTCGGGAAAGCGGAAAGCCTTCGTAACCGCTTGCACGCTTGGCCACCTGTCAATAGCGGCATGCGGAAATCCAAAGAGGGACTTGCTGCCGTCATGGATGACGAGATGGGCTTCGTCGACTGAGCGTCGCCTTTTTGATCTTGGACCGCGGTATTGGCTGTTTAAGCAGCAACGTCAGTTTCGAATATTATGGTACCGCCTCCAGTGATATTGTCTCCATGACATGCTCTTTAATTTCGTCTGTTATGGATCCCGCTTCAGGTCTTCTCTTAACTTTCAAGACTCAATACTCCAGTCCCTTTGAAACCGCCATTCACTCCTGTTCCCTGTCGATAGACTCCTCTTTCGAGCTGCCGGGGCTAGTTTTCTCTATTAGGAGCTTCGAAGTGACGGTCCGTTTACGCATGATACCCCGATGTTGATTGTCCCCAGTGGGCCAGAGAATAGCTTCCGATTTAATCGAGGATGCAAAACTGTTCGACTCAAGACACACTTCTGCACAGCTTGTGGTTTGGGCCTCTACACACAAGAATATGAAGCTCTGGATCATCTCGCTGGAGTCTTCAATGCCACATTGCCTTCCCTTGAAGCAGTTGTTTGCCTGTCAAGGGTCGATATTTCTTATTTTTCGCTTTTCTTTCCTAGGTTCTTCTCGCTTTCCTGTGCAAATTTGGTCAGCGAGGTATGACACGCGACAACCTTCAACTTCCTACCAGGATCTGTTTACATCTTCGGAAGTTTGTACTGGATACATTAACGGTTCACGGCCTCCTTGATTCTTCTGGGATAGGACTCTGTACAATACAGATGATTCGACTCAGCATGGCTTTCATGTCAATTGAGCGTTGTTCTAGACGTGTTCTTTTCCTGGGTCCATCGGCGGCGTAGATTGCTCAACAGTGAAAGATACGAATGACATCTAGTGGGTAAGAAAATGTGAATATTCAGTAAATTCCAAACCAAGCCTGAAAGGAACAGTTTGGTTATGCTACCATGATTCATGTGTGTTATGGACCAAGTTGTAACGCTAATATAGATTTGCATTTGTTTCTCTTTGAGGCTTCTTGTGAACATTGAAGAAAGTCAATGAGAAAGAATACAGCATACTGGTAGAACATTTGGGAGTAAGAGAGCCAGTCTTTTCATCCAGCCCACAAATGCTATGGTACAGTACTATCAAGTCTATCGTTGGTCCTTGGGCAATGCCAGAAGAGCTCAAGGCCATTCTCTCCCTCATTTTTCAGGTAAAGGACTTGCTATTAATGCTTTTCCAGGAATTAGCCTTTCTACGACCCTTTCTCCTTCCAATGTGGCGGAGGTTAACAGTACAAAGCACGAAGATAGCCATTGTTCGGTGTGCGGCATCGGCTCCGCGTTTGGCCCAAGCTCCTTGTTGACGGCACGGAGACTCCAGGGCGCGAAGTACCGCGAACCCGCACCGGAGGATGATGGCAATATTTGGATGCGTCGACCCCCCCACAACCGTCAATCCTGCAGTACATGCCTAGTCTAGGTTTTTGATCACCGTACGACTCTCTTGGTCCTCGATTTTACCCACCAGGGCCGCGGCGGCCTGTCCCACCTTCACGCGCTCGCCGCCTCTGCCAACCTGTCCCTACCGCCGACGCCCTCACCTGCCCCCTCAATCCTGTCGCTATGGCGGACGCCACGCTTCATAACGTTCCTATCGTGATAGACAATGGCAGCGGTACTATTCGCGCCGGATTCGCGGGCGAGGAGATCCCGTCATGTTTCTTCCCATCCTTTGTCGGTCGACCCAAACACCCTCGGGTGATGGCTGGAGGTCTGGAAGGCGACGTGTTTATCGGACAACGGGCGCAGGAATTGCGGGGTCTGTTGAAGATACGGTATCCGCTCGAGCACGGCATCGTCACTGATTGGGATGACATGGAGAAGATATGGCACCACGTCTACGAGAGTGAGCTGAAGACCCTGCCCGAAGAGCACCCGGTGCTCCTGACCGAACCGCCGCTCAACCCCCGCAAGAATCGCGAAATCGCCGCCCAAATTATGTTCGAGACGTTCAATATCCCCGCTCTGTACTTGTCTATCCAGGCTGTACTGGCGCTTTACGCTTCGGGACGGACAACAGGTGTGGTCCTGGATTCTGGGGATGGAGTCTCACACGCAGTACCGGTGTACGAGGGCTTCGCAGTTCCAAACAGTATACGGAGGATAGATGTTGCTGGACGCGACGTGACTGAGCATCTGCAGCTGCTCCTTAGGAAGAATGGGCATGTTCTGCACACCAGTGCGGAGAAGGAAGTTGTGCGCATCATGAAAGAGAAAGTGTGCTACGTCTCGCTGGATCCGAAGAAGGAAGAGAAGGAGTGGATGAACAGCTACCACAAATCGGAATCCAAGACGGTAGACTACGTACTCCCGGATGGCCATAAAATCAAGGTATGTAGCGATGTTGAACAAATCGATGTCGGCTGACTTACATCGTCGCAGGTCGGCCAAGAACGCTACCGGGCACCTGAGATTCTCTTCGACCCCGAGATCATCGGTCTTGAGTATCCTGGTGTGCACCAGATCGTCCAGGACGCCATTGCCCGCACAGATCTTGATCTGCGCAAAGCACTATACCTCAACATCGTTCTCTCTGGTGGCTCGACACTATGCAAGAACTTCCCAGACCGCTTAATGCGCGAGATCAAGAAGCTTGCGGTCGAGGACATGAAGATCAGGGTCAACGCTCCTGCGGAGCGGAAGTATACTACGTGGATTGGGGGAGGCATCTTGGCAGGGTTGAACACATTCAGAAAGGTTAGTTGGAATCTCCAATGTCCTATCCATTCTAAGCTTCAAGAAAAGCCTCATGTTCCGTTCCTGTTTCGTGTACTGATTTCCTATTTTCCAATCCAGATGTGGGTCAGCGCAGACGAATGGCACGAAGACCCTGACATAATCCACAAGAAATGCCCTTGAACTGAGCGCCATCAAGATTCCATCCGGTGGGAACGTGGACAAAGTCCATCAGATCTCACATAATGTTGAACGAACCACTCCCACCGGATGAGGCGGGACTATGAAAATGACACGAATCTAAAGCCGAGGAACGCGTTAGGGAAGGGCGAGAATGAAGATGCACGAGAGAAAATACAGAGTAGGAATAGCAATCATGAGGCTTTTGATACCCCTTAGATGCTTTTGTTAATACACAATACTTCTATACACATACACCTTTTCTTCAACTTCGGTATCGCATGGCCGATACCATTCGAGCTCAATTCGCCTTGCTACATGTCTTGTATGCACTGTACTATTCTTTCTCCTGTTCATTAAGAGGTGGAACCTGCATGACCCTGCTAGGAGACGGAAGTGGGGGCGGGACTGGGAGGCTTGTATGTACGGGGTAGTTCTATGACATACTAGAATCACTAGATTTGTCTACAGCATACCGCACCCAGTGCGTGCCCGAGTAATGGTGATGCGGATGGCCCCTTTCTATCACTTTTCTGAGCCATCGTCATCCTTGGTTTAGGCAGCTAATACCCATAGGTGTTGTACGCACTGTGTGCTGGTTAGACAAACTTCAGGGGAAGAAAAGGAAAGAAAATGAAAAAGAACTAGAAGAAACAAAGAAGTACAGACCATAGACAGTTGGAAAAAGAATCTCTCGGATTCAGTATACAATTTTCACAGTCGCAGCCGATCATTGATCTTCAGGAGTTCGTCAAAAACGCTACCCCTACCCAAGGAGTATACACAATTGCCCATGAGAAAGTGAGTGAGGACAGTGAGCTACTACTTAAAATAAGGAGAGAGTATGCTAACTGTTCCTCATTCATGAGAGGTGCATGTAAGTGCAAACCAGTGCTGTCCCATGAGAGCTTTTGTAGCTGATCCATCTCCAAGGACCCGGAGGTACAGCATGCCACAGGAAAGGCAGACCCGGTGGAGATCCTGGTTAAAATTGAGGGTGCTGAGGTTTCCAGAATCGTTCTTGGGCTGAAAGCACTGCCGCATGGAGTTTGTGAATAGACAATAGGCAGAACTTGACAATAAAGCTTGTGGTAATTCCATCTACACATTCAATGTTAACTTCACTCCTTATCCCAGGAGGTTCTATGATAAGTCTCCGGAAGATCTTGCTCGGGACTACTGCATAAAGTAAACAAGTCGTCTTCGATGATTATGAATTTAGCAAAGGAGCCCAGAACAGTTAGCTTTCAATCAATACTGCGCTGGAAATGATGCGACCCAATTTTGAACCTTTCATCTCACAAAAGCACTTTAGCCATCTGTGCTCAATGGCCTAGGCCTTCTAAATTCCGCTAATTCAGCCGAGTACAGAGTGCTTCCTTTTACGTTAGGACAAGGGTAGAACATATTACCAATTTACACTTCCTATGCTTGCAGTGATGATTCATCACTCGGCCTTGCTTCCGGTAGCAAGTGCACCATTCTATCACAGATTAGTTTCTCAGCGCGGCTTCTGTGACTTGGGTTTTCACAACCTGCACGTCAATGATGCTTATTGATATACTAGGAAATGCCTGATTGGCTGACCTAGGACATCTGGAGTCGCAGACTTGATCTTTATCAGCCGGTGAGCTCGCTTATGATGGCTCAGTCCGGTTGTCATCATAACATGCATACATCAGCAACAGGATTCCTACGCCTCTAAGATAGATACCCGCTCGCGGACCAGGATAATCCCCCTCGAGAACCATGTCTAAGAACATATCAAGCAAACCTTGGCTCATGGGCCCCTACCGGACCCACGGACAAGGCTGCACCGTCATATGTCGGACACTCAGTATTCATCAATCACTGTGCTTCTTTTATCCAATAATGGCGACAAAATAGGTGCTTACTAACTCATAAAACTCGCGCGTGGTAGTAAAGTCAGCAGCTTTGAATACACAGATGAATAAGCACTGGATCCCCACATCCGGTACTTAGGCAAACAGGCGCTTTAGGAAACTAGGGAAACAGAAGCAATTCTAGCCCTTTCCTGGGGCTCCATACAATGTTATCTTGCTCCCGGAAGCATTGGGTACTATGGAGCATAAAAGACTCGACCGGACCTGCCATGGTGAGCTGCTACGACACGATTGACAGCTGGGCTTGCTCTATTCCATTACCTCGTTCCTAGGATATCAGGCCCCAAGACTCTCATTTACGTCTCCTTTCAACATGCAAAGACTGCCCATTATGTCCCAAGCTTTAGGGAGATTCTCTCATCTGTAAGAAATATAGACATTGTACACCCTTTCCAAGGTTCCTGACTGATTTTTTTTTTTCAGCAAACCAACCAAACGAATGGCATCAACATTCTCTCCGCGGACCTACGCCCCAGACGAGCGTTACAGCACTCCCAACATCTCCAGCCTTCTGAAACGCTCGATCCTCAGCGAATTCAGCGAGCAAGAAGCCAAAGCCCGCATCGAACTCGCCGCCTGCTACAGGCTCTTTGAGATGAAAGGGTGGAACGGAAACATCTACAACCATCTCACTGCCAAAGTCCACAAGGAGGAGGAACCGAGTCGTTCCTGATCAACCCCTTTGGCTTGCGGTACGGTGAGATCACCGCGAGCAGCTTGATCAGGGTCGGTGCGGATGACAAGATCAAACACACGGGTGTCACCGGTGACTTGTTCGGCATCAACGATGCCGGCTTCGTCATCCACAGCGCGATACATCGGGCACGGCCCGATCTTCAGAGCGTCATGCACTGCCACTACCCCTCCGCCGCCGGGGTTTTTCTGTTATGCAGCGTTTCCTGGAACTGGCGCAGACAGCCACCAGGTCGGCCCGATTGCCTATCACGACTACCATGGCATCGTCGTCGACAGGGGGGAGCAGAAGAGCCTGGTGGGGGATCTGGGAGACAAGAATGTTCTGTTCCTGCGCAACCACGGGGTGGTCACCGCGAAAGAGTCGATCGGTGCTGCCTGGTATCTGATGTATCAATTGCTCGCCGCGACGGATCTACAGTCGCACGCATCTGCTTGTGCTTTGGGCAACGAGGCGAATCTCAACGTGCCGCCGGAGAGTACGATACGCAAGACCTTTGACATCATGAGGAGGCAGCATTTCTCCGGTGCTCCTTATGGGATAAAGGAGTTGTCGGCCTACATGCGTTTGCTGGATTCGTTGGATGATTCGTATCGCAACTGAGGTATTTTGCGGTCTTCTGTCCTAGATACCTAGGTAGCCTATAGTATTCCAACCTATAATTACTAATTCATTTGTTGATTCCAGATCACCACTTTAATTAAAAGTTGAGGTATATCTTTGGCTTTCTTTCATTTCTAGTGAAGTGAAAAAGAAATCTGCGTTATGTAGGTATCTAGTCACGTTTCTCAGGCCCTTCTCTCATCGGCAGGACCAACATCCCAATCCCTCAAAAACCGCCATTTCCCCCTTTCCTTCCACCCAGCATCCTTCCACCCATTCACCCTGGCCGGAAACACATCCACAACCCCCAAAAGACTCGCATCGTGCGCGCACACGACGAACACATTCTCCGCGGCGTCAAACTCCTGCAGATGGCGGATACTCCGCGTCGCGGCCTCGACGTCATACGCAACGCTCGTCCTGTCCTCGTTCACACGGATGCGGTAGAAAGGCTCCGTGCGGTACTTGGCAGGGTCGGGATGGATGCGCTCGAAGATGCGGCAGGGGCACGAGGGCGTCGTCTGATGATCATCATGATCATCGTACGGGTTCGGGACGATCTCCTCTGGTAGCGGCTGGTAAGGCGAGGGCCGGAACTGTCCGCCGTGGTGACACGTATCTGCCGCCATCAGGATGAATGTGTCAGGCGTTGCTGTTGTCCTCGCGAGACCGCACATGTGGCCCACGGCGTGGCCGGGGACGTCGAGGAGGTAGAAAGAGCCGTCCCCGAAGAAGTCGTGCGCACCGAAACCGCCGATCCGCGTGGTGAATCTGTCAGGGGTGATTTCGACGAGCTGCCGGCCACGAAAGTCGCTCTCGAGGAGCTCCCCAGAGGGATTTTCGGGGTATGGAGGGAGCTTCGCGGCGGGCATGCCTGGTCCGACGACCAGCGACGTTGAACCGGGGAAGGTGGATGGATCACCGATGTGATCGAAGTGCGAATGACTTTTCAACAGAGTCAGCAGTCAATAAATCTAGATAACCCAGTTCCTTCTGTCAAATCACAGCGCTGTGATGTATCATAAAGCCCTGATCAATCGAACCGAAATAGGCCTCTCTCACACACCTCCATATGATCGATTCAATATCCTCCAGCTTAACCCCGTTCTCCGTCAGGATCTCCGCAACATTCTTCTTTACTTCGATATCAAACCTCCCCCTCTTTAGACGGTCAGACAGCGGCTGTGCGTAATTCTCCCAATCCCTCCGAACCCCCAGGTCGAAGACGACCTTCCGGCCCGCGCGCGGGTTCTCGATCAGAAACGAGAACGCGTTGGCTGTCAGCCTCTCGAGTCCGTCGACCCTCGGGGCGAGGAAGATGTCCGCGGGACAGCGGATCGTGGTGGCCGTGTCGATGATGCTGACCTGGACGGTGTTCGGGGAGGCGGGGATGGTGAGCTTGAGCTCCGATGGCATCGTGCGGGGGATAAGCTGGGTCTACTATGAACGCTTGTATATCGATGAGAGGTCTCAAATCTGGGTTCAGCGCAGAAGAATATCGTAGAGCTAATATACAAAATTGCTTGCATTTCCAAAGGTAAGGATTATTCAAGATCAGCAGCGAGCAATATATTCCTTTCCTGTTATTAGGTCTAGAATCAGGCCCCCCGCTCCCTCCCCCCCAAAAGGGTCTCATGCTGATAAATCTCAGTGATGACGACGCACGTCATGTTCACACCTAGCATCCTGGACCACATAGTAATACCGAATAAATGGTATATTCTAGAAGCGTGCCTGACTACTCCAAAGGGACAGATGTGAACTTGAAGCATGCCTAAGTACCTGCTCATCTACAATAAGTCCTCTTGGTTACTAATTCAGTCCGTTGGGAATGATAACCCTAAGAAAACGAAGTCTGGAACGAAGGGTACAGCACCAAAACAACATCTATCCTGCTGGTTTCTTTGCTGTATCTCTATGCACAGTATGGTGAGGCATAAATAAATAGATAATAGGCATGTTCTGGAAGCAAGAGGGCCTGTTGGCTCTACGGAGCATGTTCGGGCTCGTTCCAGTTGTCTTGACATGCGTATCTTTACTGCCCCTGACTCAAAAACATGTCCAAGGAACTACGAAGAGATTCCGACATCTTTGCTATATACCACAGGGAAATTTTTTGTGAAGGGTGTCCGTTTGGTACACGACACGATATTACAGCATCGCCTTGGGGAACCCCTTCATCGCCTGCCGCACGCCCAGATCCGCCAGGATCTCCTCCGTGCCGCCCAGGATCGCATCGAACTTGACTGTGCGGTGGAACATCTCGATCACCCTGCCCATGCCCGTCTGCGTCAGCCCGCGGCCGCCGAAGATGTTGGTCGCTTCGGATGCGATCTCGTGCGCCGCGCGGGTCGCGTGAGACTTGAGCAGCGCGATGGGCCCGCCGAGGTGCTTCGCCTGCTGCGCGTAGCTCATGTTGCACATCTGGTAGGCGATGGACTCGAGCCAGGCTTGGTTGGACTCGCAGAGGGAGATCATCCGGGCCAGCCTGCAGTCGAACTGTTAGTTACTCTACTGCAGAAGCATTCGAGATAATGCGAGCGACTCACTTCTGTCGGATCACTGGCTGCTCGATCAGCCTCTTGCCAAAGACGATGCGCTGGTTACACCATTTCAGGCACTCCTCGACGACGGTCATCGACATGCGCACAACCGCGCACACCATCATGAACCGCTCGTGGTTGAAGTTGCTCATGATGACGATGAAGCCCTGATCCTCCTTGCCGAGCAGGTTCTCGACGGGCACCCTGACGTTCTCGAACTGCACAAACGCCGTCGCGGCCGCCGTCGAGTAGGACGTCTTGATCGGCGTCGTCTCGACGCCCTCGCCTCTCGGGATCAGCAGCACCGAGAAGCCCTTGGCCGTGCGGCAGCCGGTCACGAAGTAGTCGGCGAACATGCCGTTCGTGATCCATTTCCTGTGGAGCGGTTAGCCGTTCGACTTGCTGGCTGCAAGGATCGAGGTGCCGACTTACTTTGTGCCGTTCACGATGTAGTACTTCCCGTCGGGCGTCTTCTCCGCCGTCGTACGAAGGCCGGCAACATCACTGCCCGCAAACGCCTCCGTGATCGCCAGGCACATCTTCTTCTTGCCGGACAGGACCTCCTCGGTCACTTTCTCCTTGAGCTCTTCGTTCTCCAGCCACTGCTGCACCGCGGTCAAACTGATCGCCATGCCAGCCATGTTGCCATCCTGGAAGCCTAGTAGATTATTTTAGCAGGAGAATTTATATCACTGCAGACAACATGAACGCCGCAAACTTGCATACTGACCTCTCGCGTTAGCCCTCACCAGCTCCTGAACCACGATCAGATCGTGGAAATAATCAAACTCCTTCCCGTCGACCACGCCGCCCATAAGCTTCCGATTGTGCAGATGCTTGCCGGGCCCCAGGCGCATGGCCAGGATATTGTTCTCCGCCATCCGATAGATCAACTCCTGGCTGATATACGTCCCGTCCTTCTCCTTCTGCTGCGCCTCCGGCGTCACGTACCGGTCCGTGAACTCCCTCATCGCCTTCTGCAGCCTTCGGTGGCTCTCCTTGTAGTACGGACTCTGGAACTGCGGCCGCAGCCACAGCGGTTCCGCGTAAGGGACGGGGCTCAGGTCGCCGGGCTTGCTCTCGACGACTTCGGGCGTCTCGCCCTCCACGACGCCGATGCACAGTTGGTCCTTGTACCTGTCGAGGACCTCCTGTCTGTGCAGGTTGTAGAATTCCGTCGTGGCGTCCTGACCCGCGACCTGGGCGAGCACGACGCTGCCGCCGGGATGCGCGTCGACGAAGTCGGTGAGGTCGTAGACGCGGTGGTCGATGATGCACCAGAGCGAGTCTGGAGTGTTGTGTTTCGCGACTTCTGCGCGAGTGAAGGTTTGATGGGGCATTGGGATGGTTTCCAAGGACTAGAACTAAATCTTGTCAAAAAAGAAGCAGTAATATAAGTTGAGTACTTGGGAGCTGGAGGTAGAGCCTAGAGGCCAATCCAGAAACTAAAGTAATAGAAATCAATCAAATCAATTAAGAAATATACAGAGTACAGTACTCAGGAAAGGAGTACTGTCCCAAGCGGAAACCCCCAGAAGATTATAACAATCTCTGCAAAAAACACAAGCCCCTTGTACAACAAGGAAATCAAATACTTGTTGATGTTCGACGTGCATACCTCCAGGCCGACGGCCGAGGTCCGGGCTTTGCGGAGATAGCCGCGGGAGCCAAGACTCTCCAATCGATAATGCAGCTGCTCTGATTGGCTTCACGATGCTCGTGGATTGCACGCCGACATGCGCAGTACAGTAGAGCCCTCGAAAAAAAAGGACAAAAAAAGCTATCCGCAGCATTTGCAGGACCAAGGCTTTCGGACGTCTCCTCATAAAAGAGCAGCAATGCTGTGTGTGTTGGCGGATAATTCACACCTAAAGACGCTAAGCCAATAATAATAGAACTCGGTAAGAGACAACCAACAAGCTCTAAATGAAGTTCATATCCCCTCCTCACGTGCCAAGCTGACCCCCATGTCTGCAGAAGCCATTGTACCGTACTGTCAGGACTATTAGAGGCCCTGCACAAAGATTCACCATTTGATGGACGGTGAGGATTCTTAGATACTACTAGAACGATGTCTGCATCACATTGTGTCCTTGAAGATCGTATAGTACCGCACACTTAGGCATGAATCGAGGTTAGCTTTGACGTCAAAGTCAGCAACAAACAAATGGGAAAAAAAGAAGGGTCAATCTGCCGTGGGGAGTGTGAAGCCCGTTCAAAATAACCTCAGGTGGTGAGGAGGAGAGAGAAAGAGGGGGGTTAATTGATCAAACTGAGTATCTGGGAGATACAGTATGTGTAATGCATTCAGAGAGACGTTCTGGCCGTCACTATGCAATACTACAAATACTACAGATAAAGCAATGGATTAAGAAAAGAAAAAAAGAGAGAGAATTGTTCGGCGGCAGACCACATAAACTACTGCTCTCGAACTAAGCCATCAACAATAGAGAACCTTACCCCACATATGATTCCCCGCACTTATGATGGCCCGGAGGAACCTGTCGGACTGAGCGAACCTAGTAATCCGAAGGTATGATGAGGAAGCTCGGATTTTCTTAATCTACCTATCTGACTAGCTATCTATCTCATGGATTAGGGGCCTATGACCTTCCGAATATGGGAACCCGAAAAATGTGATATATCAAAAGTTATAACAAGGGAAAATAGGCGATTATGGGAATAGGCAGTATGATTCCTTTATTGCAGGAATTAAGATTCTTGGCATACCGATAGGTTATAGTGGTAATATTCGGCTGACAGAACCTTATCGCTTCCAGTTCGCGTGGAGCCCCCCCCCCTCCCCGGGATACCGATAACGGAGAATATTGACCTGGCCCTGTTATTATGATCTGTGTCGGGTACAGATGCTACCTAATCCGTCTATCAGACAGACTTTCCAATACTGGTTAAGAACTCCGGGTGGCGTATGTATGCTAACATGACGCGGGGGTCGAACGTGTCTTTGCCGAGAACCTGCGGTGCTGTGTGTCCAGTCAATCAAACCTTCTTCTGCTGGTTATTGCAGGAATCTATATACATTCCAGTACTGCACTTTGGAAGGTATCGTGCAATGTTGTTGATGATGCCCAGTAGAAACTCTGGGATCTAAGGAATTGAAGAAGAAGAAAGGTTGTCTCTAAACCCCAGCCATTGCTATCTAGCCTTGCCTTTGAATTCCAAATCTGCCTGTCCGGATATAATGCCCATTACACCGTGAGCGGGGTCCAACATCCAAGGCAGGGCCCTACTCAACTGGCCCCCAGAGTGAAAGTGCAGCAAGTGCGGGGCGGGGGTGCAGCCAGCTCTAGTCCGGAGATATACATACAAGATGCATATGGCGGTTTCTCTTTGGCAGTGTTTCCGCGACTTTCTTTCTGCTGCGCATCTCATTCATCGACGATCCAACCGACAAAAGGATCTCAAGGCGATTGTTTACTGACATTGACACCATGACTGTGGCCGTGAATGGATCTGCCACTTCTTCGAACGGCTCGGACTCGGCCCCGGAGATACCAAAGACCTGTAAAGCTGGGGTGGTGGTCAATGAGGGACCGGACTTCACTGTGAGGGTGGAGGAGGTGCCTGTTCCGGAGCCGGGTGAGTACATACAGAAACTACAGTACCTTCTTGAATGGCAAAAAAACCCGTACATGGCACGCAAGATATTCATCAATGGACACTAATGCCAATCGATCCAGGACCCGACGAGGTCCTGCTCAAGCTCAACGTCACCGGTCTCTGCTACTCCGACATCCATTACATGCTGAACGACCTGGGCACGGGCAAGATGAGCGACTGCGGCGTGCGATCGCCCGGCCACGAGGGCGCGGGAGTGGTCGTCAAGGTCGGCTCCAACGTCACGGACGTCAAAGTCGGAGATCGCGGGGGCGTGAAGCCCGTCTGGGGCACGTGCGGTTCGTGCCGGATGTGCTGGGACCACAGGACCGAGATGTACTGCCCCAAGGTGAAGATGACTGGCCTGCACTGTCCTGGTATGAATCCCGAAATCAAGAACTTGCTGCTATGACGGAATTATATATGCACGGAGTAAGTATATAATAGGTTGAGTTCGTTAGGAACCTACCAGCAATACATCACCAGCCCAGCGAACTACATGACTCGCATCCCGGATGGAGTCCCAGACGAAGTCGCCGGGGTATGTCTCTCAATTATCATTGTTCCGATCTGCCTCATCAGACTGATATCTCCACTTTTCGCAGCCCATCATGTGCAGCGCGTCCACCGTCTACCGCAGCCTGGAGCAAGCGAATCTCCTCCCCGGAAGCTGGGCCTGCTTCCCCGGGGGCGGAGGCGGAGTGGGCATTCAAGGCATCCAGCTCGCCAAGGCGTTCGGTCTGCGCCCCGTCGCGGTCGACACGGGCGCCGACAAGCGGGACCTCTGCATGCGGTTGGGCGCGGAGGCGTTTGTCGACTTCAAGGAGTGCAGTAGTGGTGATGATGTGGTCCGCAAAGTGATCGATATCACGGACGGCGTGGGCGCGCACGGGGTATTCGTCACGGCGCCCGCGGCGTACAAGGATGCCGTCGCGTTCACGGGGAAGCGAGTCGGGGCCAAAGTGATGTGTATCGGGATACGTATGTCCTGCCCTGAAAATCCGCGTTGTAAAGTCGGATCTCAGCCTAATTGTAATATGTGACGGACACAGCCCCCGCCGGTGCCGTGTTTCTGGGAGCCGACACGCACGAGTTCGTGCTCCGAAATCTCTCCATCAGCGGGACGTTGGTCTCCTCTCTGCGTGACACGGACCGAACGCTGGACTTTGCGAAGAGGGTACGTTTTCTGCCATCTTATTTCCTTCTTCTTTCTCCTTCTTTTTTATTCCAACGCCTGGAGAGACTTTTTTGATCATTTAAACCGGTCTGACACATACCTACTGTACTGTATTGTACATTATTTTTTCTGAATTCGAATTTGAAACTAGGGACTACTCAAGCCCATCTACGAGAAGTGGCCGATCGACAAACTGCCCGAGGCGGTGGAGAAACTGCGCAAGGGACAGGTCGCCGGCCGGATCATCATCGACTTTAACCAGTGATTATTGTTATTTTGATATCGTTGTATATCGCCAAGGAAATAAATCATAACGCTCCCATGTCAATGTCAAGGCCTTTTAAAAAAAAAAAAAAGATTCCGGGTTATTGAGTTTGTTTGTTTGTTTGTTTGTGTGCAATCAACGAAAAAAAATGAATTATTTATATTCGCGGATAAGGGGGTCATTTATTGCAGTATCAATAAATAAAGGAATAAACAATGGCCAGTGTGAATGTGAAGAACGAACAGCTCTTTTCATCCACAATTCGAGTGTAGTTAGTAGTTGTACAGTACAGTACCTAACTGAACGTAAGAAAGCCTTCTTCGAAGTGATCTTTCAGTCGATTAGGACTTTTTTTATTTTATTTTATATTTTTTCAACTGTTTCTCTGAATATGTTTTTGATCGACTATACGATTCCTCGCATTAGATATAGGAGAGTAGAGATGCATCCTGACTGCTCTACCTACCCTTCTAGACTAGGTATTATCTCTGATGGAATCCAATTAATACCTCAAACCCCGAGACAAATATGAAGGCAGAACTGTCAGGGAAAAGAAAGGAAGGAAGGAAGAGTGGTAGCTCAGTTGCCGCTCCGTTGCCGTCTCCCGTGCCGGAAGCAAACACTAAAATTGCCATGAAGTGGCTGTGATGATGTGAGAAGAAGCCACAGCAAAATGGATCACCAAGCTAGCTACCGGAAGCGGAGACAAATCTCGAGACCTGTCTATGCATTTACTAGAACCATGTCCGCTGGAACGCAGCCAGCCCAGCCACAGGAGGACCAGTGAATCAAAGATCAGGCAGAGAATGCAGGAGACGGCAGACGCCGATGCAGAATCTGCGGGGAAATGACGTAAATTCCCATCTGTGACTCCCAACAATTTAGGTTCTTACGTCTCACGGCGTGGATGGCACGAGGAGTCGTGGAACGTCGTCCGAAGATCCCGGCGCAGTCGGTGATGCCTGACACGCAGGGCCGTCGTCTTACCTAAGAGCAACGCGGTGAATGGTCGCTTCCCCTCGCGCTTCAGATGTTGTTATGTAAGAAGCTGCAGAAGAAATGAGAGTAACAATGTGATCGATCCGCTGCTGGACATAACGTCCGGTTCAGCGTCAAGCAACACCTGGTGTTGCTGGTAGATGCGATGATGGCGGCACATTCTGCATCCATCGACGCCGAGAATTGCGCCCATCCGGCTAGCTGGAGTGGGATGGACGGTCACATGGAGGATGTAGCTGGTTTCCCTCGTGGTGGCGTACCTCGTAACCAGTGGATCTGGGAAGGGCCTTGGGACTCCTGCTTCGACAAAAGACCGATGCGAGGGGTGCTAGCAGGTTCTAGCAGGCGACGTCACGGGACGACTGGACTGTGGGGAGAAAATCCGGGGAAGCTGCTAGCGGCCGGCTAGCCTAGGGCCGAAACGAGCGGACGCTGCCAGTGGCCAGGCGCGCCGACGGCCCACGGATCCCGGTGAAAATTTTCCCTGGGGAAGCAGTCACGTCGCGCGGTTTATTCTTAGCCCAGGGCCTGTGGACCGGCGATCAGCCAGTCGACGATGGGCAGCGGGCACCGCGCATAGCCGAGGGTCAACAGGAGCGGTCGTTACCAGAGAGGCCGGATGGCCGCTCTCTCAGGTCTGCGTCTGGATGAAAATTTTCTCTCTGCGCCGGTGACCGCCAAGGTGGTGGCGGTCCAACCGCAGAGTACCTCGTGGCCAGGGGAAGGCTCTGGCAGCTTTCTTTCAAATTTAAACCTCTGGACACTGTGTCCAGCGCTTGGCAGCCCACCAAGGCCGCCATTGGCCCGGCTCGCCAGGGACCACCGCAGGCGCCAGATCTGCGCAGGAGCGGTCTTGTCACAGTAATAGTACGCAGCATCCATGCTACTTTCTGCGTAGTATGACCTGCGTCAATTATTCCAGAACCAAGGGGCTGGAGGAACTGCGTGGCCGTGTTCTGGCCGGGCGGCTTTGGTGCGATGGGGGGCTTGACGTGTAGGAGGCTAGCAGCTGAGTTGTCCTGGACGTGCTGGCAGCTGGCCGGGACCCTAGGAAGACGGTACTGCTATGGTCCATGGGGAGAGGAAGAGGATGATGCGATTGTGGCCGGAGAGGTGCTCAGCCTCTGTCGCTGCCCTGGCGGTGCATGACTGCCGGGTTTTGCGTCAGGTCCCGTGAGACGGTGAGACAAAGACTGCAAAAGGAGCGTCTGCCAGTCATGTGGTGCGGTGCGCCGTTTTCGGTTTCCATTACCCCCAGGAAACCACCGCCCGCCGACGGCAGCCGCCCATTGGCCGCGCGTCAGTTTCTCTTACGTTTTTGCCGCCGGGCGGCGCATCAGCTGACCGGGCCCGGCGCTAGGGCGGCGAGGGCTTTCCCAGGGGTTGTCGTGCAGCTATACGCGCGCTGCAGGCCGTCGACGTCTTGTGCAGCAGGGCACAACCCCGTGGACCGCCACCCGGCATGCCCACGGGCTGCCGCCGCCCTAAGCAGGCCGGCGCCCGGCAACCCACCGCCCTGCCTTCCACCGGCTTCCCTGACGGCGGGCCCTCCGTGTGACCCTTGGGATGCGCCCGCCGGACCCCAGAGCAGCAGGCCCCGCCGTTATGGTGCAATTTGCTCGCAAAAGGAGTCATGTCTGGACTCGCCGCCGTCTATAAGACTTCCCCACCGCTTGGGAGACTCCCAGCGTCTGCCTCTGCGACTCGCGATATATCTTCACCTCCGCTCGAACACTTCACCGTCCACCTCGTCCGCAACAACCCGCCCTCTCCAGTGCAATTCCCGTTCTCCTCCACCGACCACCTCTCGACATCGCCTCTCAACTCCAATTGGCATATCTGGCTCCTGTCGCGCCTAGTCTCGACTCTCCAGAGCAAGCTCCGTGGTAGCTCTGCAGCCGAAAACTATATATCCGCCAATCCGTCCGCAAACCACCTCCAGACAACAAGACAAACAAACTTCAGACACAACAACCAACATGCCCTCCGTACCGTCCTACCGCGTCATCGAGCCTCATCCCTCCGTCCCCAATGACACCCGGCCGGCCATATACCACACCCGCGGCGGTGCCGGCAACGTCGTCAACCTCGAGAACACGCCCATCACCGACTCGCAGACGGCCACCGGCCCGGCCTCGTTAACGCGCCTCGACTCGCGCGTCCCCAGCGCTTTCACCTCCGGCCGCGGCGGCGCCGGCAACGTCCACGGCCCCAGCGAGCGCGCCATCTTCAGCTTCGACGAGGAGCTCGAGCGCGAGATGCGCCGCGTCGCCCCCGTCTACCATGTCGGCCGGGGAGGCGCCGGCAACATGATCTACTCCGGGGACAGCCGCACCGCCCGGGACCGCGACACCTACAGCCTCTACCGCAAGACCTCCGCGGGGAGCTCGTCCAGCACAGAGTCGACCGCTGGCAAGGCCCTGCGGAGCCTCGAAAAGGGCTGGGGCAAGCTCACCGGCAAGAGCGTGTCCTAGCTTTGCGACCTTCTCATCTTTCTTCAACCCGGGTTGAGCGTATTTTAATAATATCACCGTCACGAGACCACGACCGAATTTAAAAGTTTTTCTGCATTTTTTTTCCCCTTTCGACTTCTTTCATGGTCACCAACGGCGCATCTCGGAAGGTCATCAAGGGACAGGGACAGGGTTTTTCAAAAGGACACCAACGGAAGAGTTGATCGATTTCAGCGGATCTCCCTCCCGTTCCCAGGCCGTTCATTTATTCACTCATTCATTCGTTCGTTCATTCCTTTTAGCTTTGCATTTCAAATCGATTTTTACCTTTTGCATTCGAATCGATACCCCTACCGCATCGCATCGACTTTGGACTTTTGACTATTATCGACTCCCTGCTCTCTACACGGGCTTTTTCCTTTGCTATTCCTTGTTGAAGAACGGCACCACCCGACGTGCTGCGCATGGAAGGGGAAATACCAACTGGGAATCGGGAGGATCCATCTGCTTTTTTTTCTTCTGTCACAGTACATATTCTTCATTTTAATCCGATTGAGATATGAGATACCATAACCATCAAAAATAAAAGAGATGGTTGGAGATAGCTACTGTCCTGTCTCCTAGACTCGCGAATGGAATGAAAAAAAGCAAAGCTGGAATTTGCCGCAGACATACTTTTGCTTCTTCTGTGCCCTTGTTTTCTCTTCGTAGTGGACCGTAGGTGTAGACTCTGCACTTGGTACGACGTAGATGGTAGAAAATCCCGTAGCGCATGTAAACAACATCCTCTGTATGTACGCTTGACGCAGCCCTATATATATCCTTGATTGATCCCTTTGACCTTTGAATTTTCCCCTGCTGGAGCCCCCAGGTCCGGTCTGGAGGACGAGAGGTGCACACGAGCTATTATTGAATAGATCTTCCATTTCATTGTTCCATGCTCTCAAAGTCCAGGCCGAGTTCCCAAGTCCCAAGTCCACCGGAGATCCATGTCCCATGGCCACCATGGATGGACCTACGGAAGGAAGTACGGAGTACAGTAGACCAGACCTCGCCTCACGTCCGCGTCCGCGAAAGCCGGATGGTTCCCCGGCCCTAACTTACTTAACTTGCGGGCAACCTCAGCCAGCCGCCGGCCGGCCCGAACCTTCCGGGAAAGTATTGTTTTTAATTATTATTATTATCGTAAGACAGACAGGTGCTGAGCCCTCTCTTACTGTAGAGATTTAGATGGATACAGTTGTTATTATTGTTATTATTATTATTAGATTAGGTTAGAGTTGGGACGGTTTTAGAATTATTAGAAAGGGTAGGTAGGTAGATAGATGTTTGTAGATTGTGAGCTCTCTTAGGGCTGTAGTGCCTTTCTCCGTACTTGTAGTAATAGTACGTAGTCACTTCATTCTTCAGGAAGGCTTCTCGAAATTATCTCGAACCTCGAACGAACGGAGCGAACGAATCCAGCTCGGGTTATGGGTCCCGGTCGACCGGTTCGAACGGGGCGTCCGGGTCTGAAGTTCAAGGAACCGGTCAGGATCGGCCTGCGCAGTGTAGTGCAGCCCAGGGCTCCAGCTGGGGCTGAATAATATACCGTACTCCATAGGTAATTAATTAATCAATCTGCGCAGTAGGTCGTGTCACATCATACCTGTACAGTGTACTGTACATCATCTACCGATCGATCGATCGATCGATGGGTATGGTGTATGGTATACTATGGGCATTGTAGAACGTGTACATAAGCACCCCACACCCCATCCTGCTCCGTAGAGTAAAAGTATGGATATAGTACAGTACTTCCGTCACTCGCTCGCTCACTCCAGAGCAGGAAGTACTGTAGTAGTTCATACTCCGTAGGTTGTTGCCCTACCGCTACCACCTATTACTACCAGTAGTAGTGGCAGATAGACAGATGGGTAGACCCTTCCCCCCCCCCTCCCCCTCCCCGCGGGTCAAACACTCGACACTGGACACTCGAAAGGTCACACAGCCTCCTCAACAGGTCCGACGGGACAAGATGAACGCATGACGTCGATGGATGGAGTCTTCAATAATAATAATAACGCAACAATCCCCTGTCTGTGCTTTTCCAATTTCGGTCCGGAAGGTCCGGCCGTCCCGGTCAGCCCTGGAGGCTTAGACTTAGGGCCATTAGAACTTAGGGCGGAGGATGGGTTAGGTCAGGTCAGGAGAGTCGTCAACTTCAGACGGGACGGGAGGTCAGGGGTAATGAGGTCTAATTCTGGTCTGGTCTGGTCTGGTCTTGTCACGTGTAAACTGAGCCCTAACTCCTGAGCCCGAAGTCTTATGTAAGAATGGCTACCTAGATAGGTAGTTAACTAACACCTCTACAGTATGTAAGTACAGTACAACTCGGCCCGGAGACAGGAGGTAGAGTACTGTACCTCTGTGCTGGACATATACAGGTTTATGGGGTTAGGTTAGGTACCTGGGTTAGGTCACGACGGACAGGGCTGCTACCCTGATTATGTCCCAACTTACTACTCTGTACGGAGTACCGTTCCTGGCTTGGAGGTTGAAAATGGGGGTACTGTACCTAGGCATTATTGTACTGTACTGTACCTCCAGTGGTTTTGGAATCGGACATGGTTTCCAACCTCTGTTGGAAGACTAGGTACTACCTATTTATTCTAAAAGTTCTGTGAATGAAACTCAGATGTGAGGCATCACTCGTTTGCTTTCATTTAATGTGCTTCTTGTTGGCACGTATATTGATTCTACATGTATGATTCCATGTCGAACTTGCTGTGCGTGTATATATACTCCCTATTTTATTTTACTAAATGCGGTAAAACTGTGACTAGTTCAGTATTTGATCCAGGGCTCTATGTATGGTGATTTGTTCCCAATGACAGGTATCTGGGTACGGAGTATATATGGCGGGAAGGTCTGTTCGCGACAGGATAACGCTTGAATTATCACCGATCGGGTTTTGATATCCTCCTCGCCTACTTGAGATGGAGAAACATCTCGCTATCAACTCAACGAGCATGTCCATTGTCCATGCAAGCAGCAGGTCGCGCCCTCGGCGGAATCACCTTCGCGGCGGCCATCTGCTCAAAGGCAATCTCGTACCTCCGCGCCGTGGGAATCGCCTCCTGGAACCCGATCGACTGGGCCTTCTCGATCGAGTACTCCCTGCGAAAGTCCGCCAGGACCATGAGGACATACACAAACTTCCAGTTCTGCGCCTCGAGCAAGCCCTCCTTCAGCCTGTGCCGCCGGACCAGCGCGTCCCATACGCCCTTGTTCGCCGTCACGAACTCCTCGATCGGAGGGCTCTGACTGTTCACTACGGGCCCGGTGCCCTCGAGACCAAAGTACGCGCAGAGACCCGGCCACACGGTCGCCCAGCTGACGGCCTCGCCGTCGGTGATGTTGAAGACGGACCCGTTGGGGCACCGGCCCTGGTTCAGGGAGACGTAGATCTCCATCTTGGCCAGGATGTCCTGGAACGTGTCGCTGTTGGTGGCGCGGTAGCTCTTCTCCGTGCCCTGGAAGGGACACGACGCGCCCCGGCCGTGGACCTCGCGGTAAGAGGGACAGGTATATGGCGATGCCCTGGGCGATGTTCATCGCGTTGGTGCCCGGGACGAAGCCCACGATGCTGTCCGGGCGGATCTCGGAGAAGGTCCACCTCTTGCCCTGCGACAGCTCCCGGAGGACGTCGTGCTGGGCGTTGGGTAGTTCACTGCGGCATTCAAGAGGGCCCATCCGGAGACGCCTGAGGCACTAAGACGAGGCAGTGTTTTCCGCTCTGAGCCATCGTGAAGTGCAGCCTGGTTAGGATATGGGTTGAACTGCGATCCGGATGGAGCGATCAATGTCCAGATTTGCTCCTTCACAAGCGCAACTCAGAAAGAGCACCTCCTAATTCTAAACATCCAGTGGGTCTACTCGAGATGAGTGCTGACACCCAATTCTGCATTTGTAATCATCCGTCGGGCAGGTCGACATTATCCACCGTCACCGCACCTGATATAAGCTTACGTATGCTACAACCTTTCATGGCGTTGGGCGGCTGAATTGGAAGATCCGTTGACACTAATATGCCATCCCAAGGGACAGGAAACAGCAAGCTGGAAGCCAACTTGACGATGGCAAGCAGAGCACCCCCGCAGCGGGGAGCAGCGGTGGTTTCCATTGCCAGATGCAAACCGAGTTTGGCAGGCACAAGATGAAATACAATGTGGTACATGATGCCAGAGCGCAAAAGAAGAATGACATAGCAGCTTTGCTGAGAGCAACACAGAGGTCTGTCAACCACGTAGTTGGTAGCTAGGAAACCATGTCTGCTCCGACAGCATCGGCATATTCTGCCGGTATTCACCGCCTTTGTATAACCTTGCCATCGCCGGTCGAAATTGATCGAACTCCACGCATTACAGGCCATTACTTCAATCTCCTCCACCGCGTTGCGCCGCAGCATCGCAGAGGGCGCTCTCTGTTCCTCCGTCGTTCTTCTCAATATAACCTGTCGTTCTGTGCGCCAACGACCCCCACAGACGACTCCGACGCGACGATCATCGCCGACAGCAACGCGCCTCTGAGCGCGCTCACTTGACCAGCACCAGAGAAGCTGCTGCTTGGTTGTGTTCAGAGCAAGGAGCGAGGGAGATTTAAGATGCCGAAATATAAGTATCCCCATTGCCTAAATCTCTATGCGCTGTCTGGCTAACGTTCCGTGCACTCTTCTGTAGGTCTTTTTCCCGTCATGCCTTGCCGTCTTGCCAATGGACAACAACCGAGCACCTCGCTGCGAAGCAATTACTCTGCTAAAGAAAACGTCGAATAGGCATACTAATTGATGCTCCGCAACAGGCGACTACTGCGATGTCTACCTCACGCACGACTCGATGAGCGTGCGCAAGGCGCATAATGCGGGAAGGAATCATCTGAGGAACGTGTTGGAGTATTATCAACGTACGATATTCCCGCTCCCTGATCCATCCGGGACCGGATAGCAAGCTGATACTTTTCTGTTGAAACAAAACAGAGATTGGGCAGGAGAAGGCCCAGTCCGTGATCGACTCCATCACCAGCTCGTACGCGGCAGAGGGCCAGGCAGCTGCAAACCCCATGCTGCAACAGGGTGCTCCGGGATCCTACCCTCCACCTCCGCCATACGGCTTTCCTGGTATGCCGTTCCCGGCCGTTGCCATCCATTCTCACTGTCTTTGGAGCTCATGTACTGATTAATTGCCTCTGCAGGTCGACCAGGCCAGATGCCACCGCCGCCTCCCTTCGGCATGCCAGGCGCGCCAGGCGCTCCTCAACCTCCAGGCGGAATGCCACCACGTACGTTTCCCCATCTTCAACCTCATCTATCCTGTTGGAACCAGGCGAATCAGTGGCTAACTGTCTAATCTACAACAACAGCCCCCGGAGGCCGCGGCATGCCCTACCCACCACCTTTCCCTCCACCCTCCACGACCGGAGCTCCCTCGTCCAGCGGCCTCCCGCCACCTCCCTCCCTCCCAAACATGCCTCCTCCACCAGGCAACTTCCCCTTCCCTCCACCACCTGGTGGCTGGCCGCCGAACTTCCAGATGCCGCCTCCCGGCACGCCCGGGTTCCCACCACCACCGATGCCCGGCCAGCAGCAGTCGCAGCAGCAGCAGCAAGGGCAGCAGCAGGGGCCGAGCGGGACAAGCCCGAGCCCAGCGCCCGGCACATCTGGCGCGCCAGGTGCACCTGGCGCTCCCGGGACAGCTGGGTCCCCTCCTCCTCCTCCTGGAGCCCAGGGCCAGTCGAGTTACGGACCGCCGCCTGGCACTGCACCTCCGGGCAGCAGCGGTGCCGCGGGTGGGCCGCCTTCGGGGCCTCCGCCTGGGTTGGGAGAGAAGCGATGAAACCTCGATCGATCGATACCTACGTGTTTTGCTTTGTTTCAGCGATTTCTTGTCCACTTCGATCTGGCGTCTGTTGTATTGTGCTAATGTTATGTCTTTCTATGTTGCGTTGTGTGCTCTACAGTAGCTTGAATTGAATTCTGGTCTGTCTTAGAGTGTCATCAAGCACCTGGCGGATAACCAAAATGACGACAGAAAAGAGAAAAAGGAAAGATACCTGTGTGTACCCCATGGTCACCTACCTAACTACCTACCTATTTAAATCAAGAGTCATGTACAGTATATACATTTTAATGTTAAAGTGATATACGTAAGACACATATGGCCGTATAAAATAATCTACTTTGGTCCAGATATAAATGCTCTCTATCTACTCAATTAGCTTTCACCTGTCGATGAACGAATGAGCGAATGAATGGGTTTAAACTAACTATATTATATTTATATAACCCGGCCCAGGAAGAGACTTCTTGAAAAAGAAAAACTCTACGGATAGCTATCTCAGCCGCATCCGACTCAAGAGTCCCTGAAACCTGGCCTCAGCTTCCGCGAATTCTGCCTCCCCCAGGGCCCCCAGGGCCAAGAAGGTTAGGATTGGGCGCCTCCCGTCCGGAAGAGTCGGCGCCCGGGCGCAGTAGTGGGAGATACTTCTTCGGATGATGATAATAATAACCATCGTAGGCCCCTACCCACTTGTCAGCGATGACCTCGTAGGTGGCCTTCAGGACCTCTTCTCTCTTTGGGAAGGACTCGGCGGGAAACCGCCAAGGATAGTATGATGCCTTCCCATGCGATCCTCTCGTCATGAAGTCGGTTCCGTGGACGTAGTTGAACGCCTTGAAGAAGGAGTCGCAGCTGAGGCACGATGAGGAGGGCTTGGATATGCCGATATAAGTATACGCTTTGGTAGTTTCGGGTTCTCTTGTTCTTGTTCGGTTTTGAAGATGTGCAGCTGGAGGTTCGTCTCGGGGTGGATCTCGTCGACCTCGTCCACGAGGTCCGTCTCCATCTCCCTCTTTTCTAGGTTTATGGACTCAGCCTCTTGTTGTTGTTGTTGTTGTTGTTGGGCAGTCATATACGCTGCATCCCGTTCCACCACGTCGAGATCTAGAAGAAGGAACGGGCGTGTGGGCCCCATGGTGTAGGCGAGCGCTTTCTCCAGGACTGTTTCCCAGTCCTTGGCTGTCCTACTACTCCTAGGGACACTACTACTTCTACTCCTTGGCGTTTTTGATGTGATGCTCCTCGGTAGTGGTGTCACGGCAAAGTGGTCGAACGCGAAGAGACGTCTACAGTCACAATTACATTGTGGTGGAGATGATGTCGCGGCCTTGAGAAGGATGTCGATGCTGTTGATGAGCGAGTTGATCTTTTGAAGGTAGACGTCTAGTTTGTCAGGGAAGCCTGATGAGATGCGGAAACCGAAACTTCCTCCTCCTCCTCCTCCTCCTCCTCCTCCTCCTCTTCCTCCGTTGTTTTTGTTGAGTAGGAATTCTCTGATTGCCATCTGTGCCTTTCGGATACAGACAAAAAACATGTTCCAGGTAGATAATCTTCTTGGTTTCCGCGAGCTGCAGCGGGGTTGCCAAATACAGCCCCCTGCTTCCTCGAAAACAGGAGTTCAAGGGCCTCGATCGACTGCCGCACGTTCCTCAAGAGGGAGTGTGATGTATCATCAAGACCATCTGTGTCGATGGCGGTTGACATCAACTGTTCAAACTTGGAGTTGACGCAATGCTGGAATTGTTCGAATGTAAATTCTATACATGTCTGCGCGAACTGGTTCCATAGAGTTCGATACTGATTCTGATTCTGACTCTGAGCATCTGTGACTCTGACAAACTGAGTTGTGGGGGAATCCTTCTCACAGGAACCACCGTCACATGGGTCTATTTCTCCGTATGATAATGATAATGATGAAATGCGCCGCAGCAGGGTCCGCATCTCCTTCAAGTGATTTAATACATCCATTGAAATATCTCCATTCGCCGCAACAATCAACTCAACAGACCGGGCCTGTGGATCGACTCTCGGAGCCGTTGCGATGACTTCATGTTTCGCCCGCGAAACGCAGAGTCTTGCAAGGGCATCCAGGATCTTAGTAATATGCGCCTTGGATAATAGCATATTCCTGGCAGACTTCTTTTTGAGGGCTGGCAGCTTTTATTTTTGTATTCCGTGGCTGGACGGGTCGCAGGCACTTGTCTCCGTAGACAGGAGTCCCGTTTCTTTTCGAGCATGGTTATCGCGGCGAGGAGGTCGTGGATGTCGGCTGCGGACGGCGCCGCAGAAGATGCATGTGCGCTTGCTTCTCTCGTGCGCCTTTCTTTTTCCATTGTTATTCAGGTTCCGGGTCCTTTTCTTCACTTTTTTTGTCTGTGAGATCCTCTCGTCCTGAGTAGTCCCGCATGTCGATAGCAAGCTGGATGGCAAATGGCACATGACCATGGATGGATGATGCCTGCCCGACCACTCACTTCTTCTTCCTGAGCTGTGTGAGATGTCAGAGTGACGCTAGGAGTCCGAGAGTCCGAGGAAGAAGGATTTAGAGCCCCGATGATGATGATGAGAACCACACGGAGGATCCCATCTATATAATATCGACTCTTACAGATGAAATAATTCAGAGAATGAGAGTTCCACTGTGAACGAGAGAGAGAAGCAACTTGCAGATCTTTTTTTTAACAAATATTCTGACCTACCTACCTATCTAGGTACAGTTCCAAACAAAAACACTCTCTTTCTGTACTGTACATACAGTACGTGTTTCTTCTGCAGTACTTAGATAGATAGGTAGTCGATAGATTCTACAGTGGACATGGACAGAGGTACATTACCACAACAATATGTACTCCATACTGTACGCATAAGCAACATCTAAATCATCCATTTCAAATATCTCTTTTTTTTAAGATGAGCGATACCGATCCAATTCCTTCTGCTTCTGTTTCTGATCCTTTCCTTCTTTCTAATCTTCTAATACCGAATTCCCATCCCGATCCTCATTTTCTTCTGATGCAATTGCGATTGCGGACAGCGAGAAACAAGGCTTGCCGACGGATAGTATACAGCACAGTACAGTACAAACATGCGTAATGTTATGTGTATGGAGACTATTGATTGTTCGATCGATCGATTAATTTCTATTCACTCTCATATGCTTACAAAAAGCAAGCCCCCTATGAGAGCCGAGCCGAGACGAGCCGAGCCAGACCAGACCAGACCCTGATTGTTTCGCCCCTCCCCGCTTCTTTGCGGCAGAGTACAAGGAATAAGAAAAAGACAAAAAACATAACAATACCACGAAAAGAGCCAACAAAAAAAAAAAAGAGAAAGAGAGAGGGACGGACGGACGGACGGAAGAGTGGACAGTGTATCAAGAACAGGAAATAAAAAAGAGGACCCACTGTATGCTTGTCCGCTATATCCGCAACGTCCAAGAGCGATGGATAGTAAGGGAGGAGAACACTAGATAAACTAGGCCTGGACCAAACCCCGCTTTGCTTCGCAGTCCTCGATGATGCGAGTGCTCCGCGCTGACTGGCCATACATCCGTGATGTGATAATTACAGACAGCACCTCTTAAGTCACGTGAGATTGTCCTCTCACTTTGTGACTTGCAATCAAGTCACACACAAAACAATACCCCACGACGGCCATCGGCCCAAAGGGCAAGAAAAGAACACTATTTCGCTCCTTTCTGAACGGAACAAGTAGCGCGAAGTCTTCACAGAAGCCCGAGGTCCCCACATGTATCATCAGAACGCCAGGTATACAGTACAATAAGACTGTGAAAGTCTCCTGAAAAGGAGCACAGGATAAGAAGTGAAATGCCTCGATACATCTGATTCCGTGGAGGAAGACATTCGAAAAGAAAACAGGAAACAAAAGCATAAGTTAGTCTGACGGAGACCCTATAATAGTCAATACACGAGAACAGCACACACACACACACACAAAGACAATCCAGTCCGATTTGCCCATATCTTCATTTCGAACAAGGCGAAAAAGAAAACAAATATTGGATCTCTTCAGTGATCGTAGCCTGCTCCTCTCTGCCAGGGACTCGCATTGTTTTGCGATCTATACGCCTGCGGGTTTGCAGAGCCTGTGCGGAAAACAGGCTCACCATAGGATCGCGGAGGAGCAGGCGAGCTGTTCTGCGATCGACCAGAATAGTCGTTCGAGTAGGCGGTGTAGGTGGGTGGAGGCCCACGTTGTGAAGACGCATCGCTACTTGGGAAGAGCGGTACCGACGGATCGACCGGAGATGGAGCTTGGCGTGGACCTGAGTTCTGCGGAAGGTTGGTACTGGAATCATCTGGATACTGGCGCCTGACACTGGCGCCATTTCCACTGGAGAAGGACATGTCGTCATCGTCGAAGGCAGACTTATACTGACCCGGTTTCATATCGCCTCTGGCAGTAGCACCCAAGGCATCCAACTCGGTCGTCAGCTGAGATTGGGACTTGATGAATGAACCACGGTCATCCCTCATTGGCTGGTAGCGCGTATCAGGGTTCTTCGAGACAACGGCGTAAATGGACGCGATCAGGACGAGGATGAGAAGAGTAAGTGTGAAGATGGTATTGTAAATGAAGAAGATCACGCCCATAACACCCGTCACAATACCCTAAACAAAGTCAGCGGGAGGAGGCACGAAATTGGGGCGATGGTTGGGTTTGGACTCACAGGCTGGTTGAAGACATCTGTGAAGATAAGAAGGAAGATGGAGTTGAGGAAGTTGACGGCAGCGATGGAGATGTTGAAGACGTTGGTCTTCTTGTCCATCCACGGTCGAAGGACGCTGGCACCGACCAGGAGAGCCGCCTCAATGATCACCAAAGCGACACCTTGCACGACCGGAGCCGGCTGGCCAAATGCAATGAACATGGACTTGACCAGGATGTAAATGAGCACTGGGACGACACAGTAGTACGCAGTCGCTCGGTACTGCACATAGAGAAAGCCCCATTTGTTCAGACACGCCGGGTCCGAGTAGAGGATGTACGCGGGGTTCTTGTGCATTGTGACGGATCGCTTGGCAAGTCGAATGACCTTCAGAGCAGCCCAACCCAGAGCTGCAGTCATGGAGAGGAACATGACGATCGCCAGGATGACTTCAGCGGCAGAGTCGCGTTGGGTCAACTCCCACAGACAGAGCACACACATCTGGGGGTATCCAATCAGGGTCAGGCGGAACAAAATGCCTCTCATCACAATCTTCCATCCATTCCGGAAGTCATGGAATTTGTCTCCCTTCATCCTGCCCGACTTGGCGAGCACTTCGCAGAGGGCCTTGAAGAGAGCAACGAAAATCATGACAAACCCGACGAAGGCAACGAAGAAAATCAGCCCTGTCATGAAGATATTGGTCTCCTCGATATACGCACGGAAACCGACTCGGTCAATGCCCCTCACTACGATTTTCTTGGTGTTCTCGCCGACGCTGCTGTCTCCATTCGTCCTCCTGACAAGGCCGGTGGCCTTGTTAACCATGTGGCCCATGTATTCCAGGGATCGCTTCTGCACCTGAACAGAAGTAGTGGCCAATGTTGACAGGATCGTCGCGGGCGTTCCTCCTGTTGATCGTTGATACCATGTGCAGATGGTCTGCAAGAAGCTGACGCGGATTATACCCATACTCCATTGGAAGTTCTGGGTCCACGACTGCACGATCGGAGGCATGTGAACAGACGTCATGCCGATCATCGCCTGGGCCTGCATGAAACCGAAGAGAGACAACGCGTTGGCAGCAACGTGGGCGGCCGTGTTCGAATGTCCCAGACCGGAGGTGATGGCGGAAGCAGCCAGACCGAAGCCAGCGATGGCCGCGGTGGCCCAGCCAACTCCCTTCTGGTACACCGTCTTGCCGTTCGACAGATCTGCCTCGACACATGCGATACTCTTGCCTGTGTCCGTGGAGTTGATGTAGACGCGGACCTGACCGTCGAGATCGGGGACCGTGTACGCGATTCCTTCAAATCGATCAGCAAGGCGCGTCGCCCCCCTTGACCGCGACCACGAGCGGACTTACCAGGGATCTGATTGATGACTTCATCTGGAACAGGCACGTTGAACTTGATGTTGAGCTGGCCCGTGTTCATCGGGCAGAGACCCTCGAGATTCATGTTGCATGGATCCAGGGTCTGCTTCATGGCCGTGTACCCGTACGCGATGACCTCCAGCTGCGCCGTCACCTTGCCATTGATCGACGACACCCCCACGATATCCAGGGCCAGCGACTTGTTGTCTGGCGTGAAGACGACATTGAACAGGGTCGCGGTCAGGTTCGAGTTGTCCTGGCACGGGTTGAGCGACTTGGACTCGATGAGCCGGATGGCGGAGGCTAGCGGGGATATGGAGAGGAATATGAGGTATGTGAGACACGAAATTAATCGCATGTTGGTGGGCTCCTCTTAGATGATATTATAGTATTCCAGTCAATTAAGCACGACGATTTCAAGAGCACAAAGAGACAGATGGGTTTCTGCGACGTCTAACGAGGGGATGGTGGGCGCTCCAGAGCACCTCTCAGAACGGCCGAATGCGGAAGTCCCTTGGGCAGTATGGATTCTATCGGGTACCACCCCAACGTTCCCACATCAACACGAGGAATCAACGGTGAAGAAATCGATAACGGAGGACTGCTATCGCGGTGGGAGCGGTGACTGTCGAAGTCGTACGTTCAGGGCGTCATTAGATTGGCCGGGACTTATCGGTCGCTGCAGCGATGGACAGGGAGATCTCCTGGGGAAGGTAGAAAAAGGTAAGGATCGCGGGGCGGCCGACACGGGAGTCAGCCAGCGCAAAATCGAAACGACCGTGGATGTTGGAAAGATCAAAAAAGGGCATCGAAGGTAAAACAAAAAGGGTTCGAAGAGAAGAGTAAGAAGATCAGCGAGCGGGACGGCGACACACAGTATAGCCAGGGGAGGGGGGGGGATTGGGGGGGGATCCGAGGAAGGGGAGATAGAGAGGGACGCAGACGGGCGTGTGGACGAGAGGCGGTCCTGACAGGCGCCTGTCTGTCTCTATCTCGCGAGCAGGCTGGTCAGAGACGACAAAGGAGGGATGGGGGAGAGACGAGCAGGAGACACGGTCAGCAGGGAGCCTGGAAGAGAGAGGGTGGATGGGACGGAGGAGCGTCTAGGGCCGGCAGGGTGAGACCAGCGAGAACGGGTGGCTCACGGGGAGGGCGGGCCCTGGGCGCACGGCAGGACTGGAGACCGCCGCCAAGGAGCCAAACCAGGGGGGGGTATCTCGGGGTCGCGGGCAGAGGGCGTCGCCAGGAGACCAGCACTGCGGGCAGGACGATCAGAACGAGGAAGACACACTCGAAAAAGAGGATGCGGATGAAGCTGGTTAAAGAGTTCTTGGATTTTCTGCACCCCGACTCGCCGTGCTGCACGCGCGTCCCTGGGAGGAGCCGGCCCGAGGCGGGCGCCGTCAGAGGCTCGTCAGCTGTGGGGTGCGCCGTGGATCTGCCCGCCTGCCCGTTTGGGGACACCCCTCTCTTCCCGATCCAGCAGCGGTTACGATGATGTATCTACACGGTAGTAGTAGTAGTAGGAGGAGGAGTAGTAGTAGTACCCCAGAACTTTTCCTGTAGCATGGCCAAGACCCCGTTCAGCCGGCTGCAACCCTGCCTGCACCCGCCCAGGCCCGGTTGATCTGGAGATCTTGGCCTGCACAGAGGATATAAAGATTGGAGGAACCTGATATTACCGTGTATATGTGCGCCGGCAGGCTCTTTATGTAGCACCACCGCTCCTCAGGCACCATTGTTGCGCACAGCTTCGGAGGACGGGGCACCTTCCTCCGTACCATGCAGCTGGTATCAAACTGCGTCCCTCGTGTTTCCAATCCGACCACCTCCCGCCGGTCACCGCATCTCTACAGAGCACCGCGTCCTGGGGAGTACCACGCCAGAGGCGCGACTGATATGCATGGATGCGCTGCAGACCTATCCTCCGCGCCTGCGACTTAGTCGGATTCGGGGTGTCTCAGGGCCTCAGGTCAAACCGCTGCACAGCCTCCTTTCAGGAGACCCTCGCGACGAACCTGCGACGAGGCGCCAGATTTATCACCCCAGGCCATTCACATCCCGCAGCCCGGGGAGTCGTCGCATCAGCCGCGTCGTCATCTGGTCGTTTTTGTCATGATGCGCTCAGGTACAGCTCCGTACTGTGCTGCACGAGATCTTTGCGGCCTCTTTTATGGTAGACCTTGGGTGACCAGGGGTCCCGAAACTCTACCTGCGGAAATTGCTCTGAAAGCAGATCCATGCATGGACTTCTCTGCTACCATGCACCCTCCGTGGTAAGGCCACAGGCACCGAAACCCGTACTGATTCAGTGTCCCGGACACGGGCGCTACGCGTGTCCCATTGCGGTCAAGCCCTTTCCATCCACATTTGGATCTGCGTCTGGGTGGTGCTGCGGGCAGATCGTCGACTCTCTTGGGCCAGGGCGGCCTGCTAGTCGCCCAGTAGTCGCTCGAATCCGATCATGACGTTCGCGGTGCGGTTCGACGAGGCACCGGGAGGCTTTTTGTGGCGGACCCACCGCCACCAGTTCTCCCTCGTCTCAATCTGGACTCTCGTGGCCGTGCTATTCTGGGCCCCGGACCGGCGCCTACCTGCTACGAATCGATGACGGCGACAGCGCACGTATACTACGGCACTTGGTCATGGCGCCGGAGCACAAGAGCACCCCGCCTTCTCTCCCTGCTTCGAAAGCGCAAAAGAAGGCTTTTGGTGCGCGGCAGTTCGTTCCCATGCCGGATCCCGGAACGCAGGGCGACCCTTGCCCTCGATGTGGGCACAAGGGTCCGATAATTTCCCTTCTCTTTGTCTGCGTTCCGTGGTTTGCTTCGGTCTATTATTAGATCCGGTTTCAGCCCTCTCCACAGACGGAAGTACGGAGCAAAGGTTTTTCTTCTCGAGGAGACCTAAGAAGACCTAAGAGAACCAACAAAAAGCTTCATCTACGGAGCAGCACGTTTTTGCTTCCCTTGCTCCGCAGAACCTCCCATACTGTATTCCCGCCTTTAGCAGTGGTGCAGGAGACGAGTGCCTTCTATGATAGATATACAAGGATTTCGTGGATCACCGAGGGCTCCGTGCACGACGTATTCTCTGGAGTAAGGCATCGATTCAAGGTGATACAGTTCACCGTTGAACCTATCACAAGGCCTTCATCCTATGTGCAGTACTGCAAGCAGATCTTGTGGCAGATCTACCGCCAAGAGCGTAGTTTTGAACTTGAAGCCCATTCTCATGTTATCATTTCATATCTTGTTCTTGCATCGATAATAAATAAGGATTGTTTGGGTAGGTACCTAAGGTAGGTAAGAAAACCACATACCTTCAGCAGGACACGGATAGCTCCGGAAAACCTTTTGACTCCAAGTACTTCACACAAACACACACATGAACACATACACACAGACACACACATACGGAGAGAGATGGCCGTGCCTTGGCTTCCTTAAATAATAATAAATAATACCAGCGGCAGGGGAAAGAAATTCAGAAAGCATTCTGCTAAGGCATCTTATTTATTTTATTTTGCCGTTCTGGTGGTCTTCCCCAGAGCAGACGCACTAATCTATCCAGCTGTGAAATAATTAAACGCTATTTCTTTTACTTATTTATTATATATATAAGCGTAGCTAGCCAGCTATTAGCCTTCCTTTCACTCTGAGACGAGATGCTGTCTCTGGAGGGATCCGGCATCCGGCATTTGTCTGTACACAGTACTACTAAATGAAATGTATGAGACGGTGATCGCTGTCTAAGTAGGTGAGGAATTTGGTAGGCACTGTATCTAATGTGTTGTCTACTTGATTTATAATAATAATAATGGAGTCCAAGACGGACCTGGCAGTTAGGAGGTAGACAAGAAGACGTCAACGAAAAAAAAATACCGCTCGACTACAAAAAGAGGTCATGACCGCTGATTTCAGCGAGAACTGGTCTTATTATTATGATTATTATTATTATTTTGGCGTCCAACAGAAGAAAACAACATAATATAACCACGACACGTGTCGATTCATTTTTTTTAAAAAAAAATCAAACAACTTCTTTTGACCCCTCCTATTGATAACAATTTATATGTCTAAAACAACCGAACTGTGAGTGTGAATTCTTTCAGGAGCAGCCGGTGTCTACCTAACAGTAGGTCGTCTCCCTCATGATATGATGATGATGATGGTGATGGCCCGGTCGCAAGGGATCAACGCACGAGCCATCATCCATGCCAAGTCTACTTACCGAGATAGGCAATCGACCTCTGTGTACCCGCGGCCTCAGCTACCTATCACCACGTGACGCGGAGTTTTGCCAGAACTTTCACCGACCCGGTGCAAATAATATTTTTGCCCGCGAAATTATTATTACAAATTTTCGGCTGCGGGAAAGACCAGCGCAGGTCGACACCCTTGTCGTTGTCGCATTTCGTTTTCTTTCTCCTTTTTCGCTCTTCCACTGGAAAAGGAAGACAAAGGTTCCTTTTCTCGCCGAGTGAAGAAATTCTTGCTGAGAGGAGGAAAGAAAAGGGTTCGATGCCCATCCCCATGGACAACAACACCTCCGCAAAGTCCATCTCGAAGAAGAGGAAGAGGAAGCACGGCGGCGGCGGAGGCGTTGAGAACGGCGATGTCGCGAAGCCCGCTGCTGCAGAGAATGGAGTGACCACAACCGTCCCTTCGTCGACGGCTGAGAAGGAGGAGGAGGAGGACGCTGCGGCTTTGGAGCAGGCTGCTGTGGAGAAGGCGTCGAAGAAGAGGAAGACGAGCCATTCCTCGAGCGAGGACGATGAGAGTGAGGAGGAGGAGGGGAAGGTTCCTGAGCAGAAGAAGCAGAAGAAGGATGAGGATTCCGAGGATGAGAGCGAAAGTGAGAGTGAGAGTGAGGATGGTGAAGATCAGAATGGAAAGGAAGAAGAACAATCGGACGACGAAGAAGATGATAAGGACGACGCCGACAGCGACAAGCAAGACAACGACGGGGCCGATCTTCCCTCTAGGAACACCGTCACCCTGCCGCAGACAGATGCCGAGCCGCAGAAGTTCTCGGACCTCAAGCTGTCTGAGAAGACGATGAAGGCGATTCAGGAGATGGGGTTCGAGACGATGACCGAGATCCAGCGCCGTGGTATTCCCCCGCTGCTCGCAGGACGGGACGTTCTGGGTGCGGCCAAGACGGGATCTGGAAAGACATTGGCGTTCTTGATTCCCGCGGTGGAAATGCTCAGTGCGTTGCGGTTTAAGCCGCGCAATGGTGAGTTTACTTATGTCTGGATCTGGTTCAGATGCCTTGCTGACATCTACTGCTGCATAGGAACCGGTGTCATTGTCGTCTCTCCTACGCGAGAACTGGCACTGCAGATCTTTGGCGTCGCCAGAGAGCTCATGGCTCACCACTCACAGACATATGGCATTGTCATTGGAGGCGCGAACCGGAGAGCGGAGGCGGAGAAGTTGTCCAAGGGCGTCAACCTGCTCATCGCGACTCCCGGACGTCTCCTCGACCATCTCCAGAACACCCCGGGATTCGTGTTCAAGAACGTGAAGGCTCTCGTGATCGACGAGGCAGATCGTATTCTGGAAGTCGGTTTCGAGGATGAAATGCGCCAGATCGTGAAGATTCTGCCGTCCGAGGACAGACAGACCATGCTCTTCTCCGCGACGCAAACCACCAAGGTCGAAGATCTGGCGAGGATCTCTCTGCGACCCGGTCCGCTCTACATCAACGTGGACCACCGCAAGGAGCACAGCACGGTCGAGGGCCTGGAGCAGGGCTATGTCATCTGCGAGGCGGACAAGCGCTTCCTTCTCCTCTTCTCCTTCCTGAAACGCAACCTGAAGAAGAAGATCATCGTCTTCTTCTCGAGCTGCAACTGCGTCAAGTACCACGCGGAACTGCTCAACTACATCGACCTGCCGGTCCTTGACCTGCACGGCAAGCAGAAACAGCAGAAGCGGACCAACACCTTCTTCGAGTTCTGCAACGCCAAGCAGGGGACGTTGATCTGTACCGACGTTGCCGCGCGAGGCTTGGATGTGAGTTGCCTTTTCATTTTCGATAGTAACAACTTGCGTGGATGCTGACCGTCGCTACAGATTCCTGCCGTCGACTGGATCATCCAGTTCGATCCCCCGGATGACCCGCGCGACTACATCCACCGAGTCGGCCGGACGGCCCGTGGTACGAACGCCAAGGGCCGCAGTCTGATGTTCCTGCAGCCACACGAGGTCGGGTTCCTGAAGCACCTGAAGGAGGCGCGCGTCCCCGTCGTCGAGTTCGAGTTCCCGGCGAAGAAGATCGTCAACGTCCAGTCACAGCTGGAGAAGCTCATCAGCCAGAACTACTACCTGAACAAGGTGAGTCTTTTCCTTGTACCTGTACCATTTTGCGTGATAGCATCACACTTTTGATCATCATTTCTCTCGAATTATGTCTGACCGGAACCCGTCCAGTCCGCCAAGGAGGGCTACCGCTCGTACCTCCAGGCCTACGCGTCCCACTCGCTCCGCTCCGTCTTCGACGTGCACAAGCTTGACCTCGTCAAGGTCGCCAAGAGCTTCGGCTTCTCGACGCCGCCGCGCATCGACATCCAGCTGGGCTCCAGCCTGAGCCGCGACAAGAAGCAGGAGAAGATGGGCCGGCGCGCGTACGGCAGCCAGCCGCCGCAGAAGGGACTCAAGTTCAAGCGGAAGCGCCAGGATGACTGAGTAGTCGACTATTCTATCTGTTGTGCCGTGTTGAAGTCAGGGATTGATACCTAAAAGTTGTTTATTCGCTTATTCTGTCGTCCTGCATTACATTACATTTCATCATCTCTGGGTTTTGTTTATTTTGGAGCGGCGTTCTTCTTTCCTTTTGTATGTATGTACTGTACACCCATGCATGTACATGTATACGGCGTCTCATGCAGACAGACTCCGCCCCTGAACTGCGCCGCGAGCGGGGTCTGTCGTCTAGATCATCTATCTATACATACTGGCTCGAACGAGGACATCATCTGCATGCTGCGTTGGCTGTATTTCTGTTCCTCTCTGTCCGTGTCTTTGTATAGCAGACCCCAGTCTCTTGTGCTGTGCCTGTTATATTAGGCTAGCTAGAGAGTAGGTCCCTACGTCTAATATTATGTTTTGCATGAGACCGACGTAGATCATGATCACGGTAGGTGACTAGACTACCAAGTTAGGTAGCTATTTATGGCTACCTGACTACCGAAGATCACGATGGATCCATGTACAGTACGGAGTACTGTGGAAGATCTACGTGCCGCGCAAATTTGAATGATATTGATTGATTGAAGGCCCGGATCTGGTCCGGTCCGATTATCAAAAATGTGAAGATCGAGGAGCAGGAGGGAAAAAAAAAGTCAATTGCTTGATACCATTAATTATTCCTGCTTCATTCGGCCTTCAGGCTGGGTTGGTTTTGTGGTAGCGGTAAGAAGAAATAAAGTCGGTGGTTGGGCCATTTTGGAAGATTGGTAGACGATGGCTATCCGAAGGCTCACAACTCTATTTTTTTTGCCCGCTGGTTCTTGCGGTACTGTACTGTACAAACCTTTGGACACGACCGCGAGTATGGAGTAAAGATATGTTAACATGCAAAATGAATTATTTATTCAAAGATTGATTGGATCTTGCCTGTGTTCTGGATGTCATGACATGATGCTGCCTATACTGTCCTGCAGATTCTTCTGGTGGTGTGAGGGCGATGAGTTGGCAAGGGCATCGGGACCGGCGAATCGGGGCGTGTCGTCGGGGCGACGTGACGGGCGTGGGCCGGTGGAGCGCGAAGTGGCGGGCGTGCTCCGTGCGGTATGGCCTGGGCCACAGCGCGTTTGCGGATGCGTGGTCCGGGCACAGATACAGATACAGTGACATGCCTAGGCCGATGCTCTTCTCGAAGCTCTCAAGCGGCCGGCACGAAAGGAGGACGATAGGACAGGATCAATGCGTCTGTTGCAGGCCTGTGCATGCAATGCTGTTCTGCCCATGGCAGGGTACGCGGGTGCGCAAACGGTTGCCGTTTGTCACGATGGATATGGATAGGATATGGATGAGGATTCCGTTTGTGTTGCTGCACGATCTCTCCGTTGCGCTCCCTCTTGAAGAAACATCGGTGCCTGGTACCTCGCAGCATCGCTTGCTATTGCTGCGTCTGTATGTCCGTACCGAGAACGCTGCAACACGTCATGGTGACACAGGCTGAAACGCAGACACGGGTCTGCACGGTACATCCTGTCGACCTCGAGGTTCCTGCCCGACTCCACGGACCTAGATCTCGCAGGAAGTGACAGCGGGAGAAGGGTTTGGTGAGTCTGCTCCGTGCTGCGCAGGTGAGTGAGGGAGGGATATAAATGTAATGTGATGATAATGTGACAGGTGAGATGATCCGCCGCTCCAGCCACTTTATTTCTCTGGATCGGCGGGGCTCCGGGCCGGAACCACCACGTCGCCCGCGCCCAGTGCCAATCAATGGGCGTCCAGCTCCAACCACCCCCCGTTTGTTGTCGCTGCTGCGCTGCCCTTCACCTCTCCGCCAGCTGTCCTGCGCCATCCTCTTTGTTTTTCTTTTTTTCTTCCCCTGTAGCATAGTACCCCTCTGTGCTTCTTCTCCTCCCGCGTGCTTCGCGGCCGTTTTTTTGCGGCTGTGTCTGGCGGAGGTTCTGCGGCCTGGTCCCCGCTCGGCTGGGCTGCTGCTTTTTTTGCTTATCGCCCATCTCGGGTGGTTGGTCGGCCCTGGGGTGACGGTGAGAGACTCCCAAGCGGTCGCTGCTTGCCAACGGAGATCCAGGTGCTGACATCCTGTCTTTTCTGTTCAACCATCGGAGCAACGACTGCTCGTATTTTTTTGGCCTTCAACAGGGACGACATCTCTGAGGAAGGCCTGGGTCGTCGGTTCGCAGGGCTGAAGTTGCAGCAGCAACACGCTCTCCCCGCCAGAGACCCTCGACAAGCGGCGAGGTGCCATCGGCGACATCTCCCGCTGTCGTGTCACACAGCACCTGGCCGCCCCGAATAACTACTGCGTACCTCCGTCTTTCTCCCTGGCATCTCCCGTTCCTCGACGGAGCATGCAAATCGTCTGGCTGAGGCTGCTTCACGATGGGTGTTGATACCCGCCGACATGTACTGCCCGCCCCCACCGAGTCCATCGTCGACACCACGGGGGGCAGCACCACTGCAACCGACATCGCAACAGACGTCTCTCGACGGACGGACAAAACATCCTACTCCATTCCAGATGACGGCAGTCCCATCACCATCTCTACCCGTCGACGGTCGCAGCATCACCGTGACGAGTCGTCGAAGCTGTCCCGCACCTCGCACCAATCGCAGACCTCTCTCCTGATCGAGTACTTCGAGGGGGGCAAAGGCTCGGGGAACCTCAACTCGAGGCCCAGTATTCGGGTCAAGGTGACCCCGTCCGCCGCAAGGAAACTGAAGGACGGGAACGACCACATCCAGATCACCGAGTCTGGGAGGAAACCAATCTATACCCGTCGCATCTCCCTGACGACTCCGTCCAAGCAGAAGCAGCAGCTGCCCGACTCGGGGGGTGACGATGCGAGCACCAGCTCCTACAATTCTGCTGCGGAGGACAATAACCCCACACCCCGGCGCCCGCCCCTGGAAATCGAGTTTGTGGACCGTGACCAGAAGAGTGAACACGACACCTACTCACGCGACTCGAGGCATCTGCCGGCTCCTTCAGACATCTCCACCATGCCTCCCGACAGCATACTGGACGAACCCCTCACCTCGGGCCCCCGGCGCAAGCGCAGCCAAAGTCTGGGTCGAGAGGAAGAGCATGAGAGGAATGACCTGCTCAAAGCGCCCTCGAGACGAAGGAGTCGCAGTCTCAGCAGGGAAAGGATCGCTCACAAGGTAGCTGAGAAGCTTAGCAGCACACCACGCGATGTCTCGAACAGCAAACACAGACACGGCAGCCGCAGTGCCAGCAGGGACTACCTGGAAGAGGACACGGCCAAGTCACCCAGGAGACACTCCCATAGATACCGTGAAGAAGACATTCCTCCCAGCGCCGAGTCGAGCCTTCTCAGCAGTTCTGCCTCTCGCCGCAGATCGGGCGATCGGCATTCGTTCCAGTCGGGGACTTCGAGATCGTCCCTCAACAACCCTAAGCTGCTGGAGACCGTCGAGGATGCAATTCGCCGGCTGATCCTCCCGGAGCTGAAAGAGCTCAAGAAGGATCAGAAGATCGCTGCGAATACGTCCAGATTCGACAGTGAGGCGAGCGAGTCCCGCGGCTCCACCTCCAAAGATGAGTCGGGAAGACGGCCGTCGAAGCACTCCAGTGCTCCGGAGGTCACGAAGCCTACGGTCGTTCTCAACAAAGATAGCAAGGATGAGGGCATTGTTCTCTCGGAAGAGAGCCCGGTAGGACGGAAAGAAAACAGACGACAAAAGGACGCCGAATCCCCACCAGAAAATGTCTATGTAAGGGGCGCGCGACCTGAGCTTAGGGAAGATGAAAGGCTGCGTCGACAAAGAAGCAGAGGACTCCGTGACGCTGAAGCAGCAGGTATTGTCGGGAATGCCCTCACTGCGGCGGCTCTCAGACACCATGACTCCAGATCCGATCTGGACAGACGAGAGCGCAGAAAGAGGAGGAGCAGAAGCCGAGCCGGCAGTGTCCACCTCACAGAGACTGAACTGGTGTTTCAGAAACACAACGTGCCGCCGATGCCGTTGCGCAGTGACATCGATTCGGAAGTGACCCGGGATTCCATCCTCTCCCAACGGACAGAGGAGACTGTAGGCCCTCGACAAGTACGCGATGTTTCCCGTGGCTCTCCCCGTGAAAACGGGTCTGCCGGTTCGAATACACCAACTAGAAATGCCTTTGGTACTCACCACAGCAACCTCTCCACCCACGATGTTAGCGTCCATGGTAATTCTCCCCGCGATCTACGTAAGAAGAGTCATTCACCAACTGCTAAACTATTCTTATCAGATGACCATTCGGACCACGACGACACCGAGCGGGAATACGATGAGCGTACCAAGCAGCGAGCCCTAAGTCCCATTCAGAGTGTTGCGAGCGACCATACCGAGGTACACGTCGAGCACGACAAAGCTAGGGACGCTCCACACTCTGACTCTGAAGTCGGGCTGAAACCGGAGCCGAGACTCTCAATTGACTCGCTCTCCTCCCCACCCAGCACGTACCTGGCAAAGTCGAGACGGCAGCAAGCTCTTCTCGATCGGGAGAAGAGCAAACAGAACGGAGGCGGGGCGGAACTAGGGTACGAAGAGTCGCGAAACCCTTCGAAAGAAGAAGAGGAGAATTGGGAGAAAGAGTCTGGAGAGTCTGAGCCGGAAGAAGACGATGGCGGCCGCCGCCGTTCCACGGCGGAGGCAAGCAGCGATGACCCGAGAATCGATGCGAAGCGCATGACGAATTACACGGACGACAGTCTCGACGCTCCTTACCTGGACAAAGTCACCAGCGGACAGCAAGTCGCCGACGGGCACGGTGCGAATCCGGAGTACGTCCATACACCGGTGGCGGTCGAGTCTGCGGTTGCCTCCCTGCTCGAGTCCTCCGTTGTTGATAACGCATTCCCGTCTGCAAACCACTCACGTCCCGATTCCCGCGGTCGACCTGCCAGCCCAAGATCGTCTATTCAAGGCACGCCCCGAGGCTTCCATGGAAGTGACCGAGGAAGTCCTCTGAAGTACCGTCAGGACGCTTCCAGTCCTGATGAGACCTCTTGCCCTAGGAGGATGGGCGCTACATCGCCTCCTCAGAGCGTCTCGCAGTCTGTCGAAGATGAAGAGGAGAAAGATGAACCTCCTCATATGGGAGCGACTGCGCTGCCGGGCGCTGGCAGTCCAATGCCCGAGGCTGAACATGTGGCTGACTCGGAGTCCGAAATTAACACCAATCCTTCCATCATTCAAGGTCCCATCGGAGGCATCTCCCATGAAAACAGGGACCACTGGCCATACAATCCAACACCTCCGAGGACTAAAGACGTTGAAATGCCTTCCGGGCAGAACGGTGAGCAAGGTCCCATGGCTCCAGGCGCGGGTATGACTGCGGGTTACGACCAGCCTTACTACCAGCCTAACTATGGAAATTCGTACAACTTTGACAATTATGGTCAACCAAGAGACGGCTATATGGCGGAACATATGATTCTCACCCCTCCGGGAGCAAAGGATGAAGGCTACATTTCGGCTGCCAATGCCCGGTCCCCAAGCATTGCATCTCCAGACCCGCAGAATAAGGTGTTTGGTGGAGGTGACAGTGGCTATGGCGGCCTCTTTGGCAGTGCTGATGACTCGTTCGGTCAGCGGCACTTTAGCGGCTACTCGCAGGGAATTCCATCCCCTCTGTATGACGGCGCCACTGGGGGAGGCATCGATAGGATTCAGTCCAAGGATATCATTGCTCTCATGGAACACGTATGTCTGCTCCTTTCCCCTTTTTTTCGCTCTTTTTTTTGACATATGCCGCTCGCTAACTATTACAAACCAGCTGACTGTTCGCGACGCTCAACGGAACGCCAGGGATACCGAGATCCTGGTGACTCTTGTCCGGAGCGCGGCCGAAATGCGCAATTCATTTGAGGAGATGAAGAAGTTTATCGCTCAACAGGACGAACTTCTCATGGAGGCCAGTGAGAAGCAGGCCGAACGCATCCACAAGGTCATCGGTGGGCCGCGGCCGCAACCGCCTAGCGGCTATAGATCTCGGCAGCAGCAGCAGCAGCAAGCAGATGATAACGAGGATCTGCGTTCGAAGCGCAGAAATGTCTTCAAACGGGCGCTGAAGGGTCTGAGCCTCAAGTCCTCGAACGACCTGAGCAAGATTGAGGAGATGCTCGAACAGCTCCTTGAAGAGGTTGAAGCTTTGAGAGCTGCGCAGGAAGGCAGGAGACCGGGGGCTGCTGGGGCTCAGCCGGCGAGCATAAACTCCAACGACCAATCTCAGCAATCCCCGTACCAGGATGGCTACGAACCGGAAGGACAGGCTGGGACTTCTTCCAACGGAGATCAATCTGGATACCTGTCCAACTCTTCCCGGACTGCCCCTGATTCGCAGGGAGCGGGCGCGCGAAGAGGACCCGAAGGTCGCCCCAGCACCGTCCTTGAAGAAGATGAAGGCATGGACGGCCCTGAGCAAGATCAAATGATGGCTCGTGACGAACGAGGCGATTCGGTGCAGCTGGAGACTCCGCCTCGAGCACAAGGGGCCACGGGCCCGTACAGCAATGGCACGACGCCGCAAGCGTCGACTGAGAAGTCCCGCAAGTCATTCTTTCCGAAGTTCACCCGCTGGTCCAAGACGACAGCGTCTTCTACGGGTGAGAACACTCGTAATACCGTCCTGCCTGGCCGCAAAGAGCGTCCATTCTCCGAAGCCTCTCGCTCCGGCTCCGATCTTCTCGCCCACGGACCTTACGATACTGCCAAGTACTACGACCCACAAGGGGATGATAGACTGCGGTCTACTTACACCCTGGACGAACAGCTACAGCAGCGGCAGGAGAATCGGCCGCCGTCGCCGCTGGTGCCCTCGCAGGTTTCCGAGAAACCGAAGTATCAAGCCCACCGAGACAGCTTGGACTTGAAGCATCCTCAACCTCGTCAGGGCCCCACCGACCGGTACCAAACTCAGCTGGAATCGCAAGCGCAGAACTTTGTGAGCCCAATAACTCCTAGCTCAGATCCATGGGGATCCAGCTCTAGCCTTCAACCGACGGCCACGGGGAATACCAACCGATACAGCGCTCCAGGTCGTCTGTCTCCAATTTCGGATGCTGGCTACTCGGACACTAGCTCTGCACCTCCAAGGCCTCCGAAGATCATGGATGACGGACCGTTGGTTCCCCAGCGACCTCTGAAAACCAACGAGGGAGAGCAGCCACCGAGCTACCTTGAACGCATGACTTCACGGGTAAGTCTTTCTCGGTCCCGTTCGCCTGGATCACACAGAAGCAACCCGCTGACTTTAGACCGCACCAGAGCTCTGCTGTTCGCTCGTCTCCGCCTCAACGCCGGCCTACCGGCCCTCGTCCTCTTACCAGCTCTTCTAGCCAGCACAGCCCTGCCAACCCTAGGAGACATCGGTTCCGGGACAGTCCGGTTCAGGTTGATGATGAGGCCAATTGAAGGGTTGTTCCCCCCTTCTCGAGATCATGCAGTCTTTTCTTCCAACGATTTCACGACCGCTGCTTGATGTTTTGACGTCTGTGTTTTTTTCGACGATTGGGAAATGATCAGTCTATGAAACGAGGTAACGACCAGATGCCGAATGAGCACCTTAACCTTCTACTCGTGTATTTCCTCTTCATGGTCTGTGCTTCTTGTCGATGATGATGATGATGATGAATGTCGATGGAAATGGATGGATAATAATGGCTTTCTCCTGGACATGTTTGTTTCTGTTATCGGTTCAGTTTTGTTTTAATTTTCCTTTTTTACCCCATGATGTCATTTTCCCTGCTCATATTCATGTCTTCTTTTTCACATTTCCCTCATGCTGCACATGTGTGTTGCTCCCTTTCTTAGGCGTTTTGTTAATTAAAACCCCCCTTTCTTAATGTCTCTACTTTATGCACTAGTATGCCCTGTCACCTATTCCCCCGAAAGCGAAATGATACTCATGACCCTATTCCCCGGTTAGGATATCATTGCAGTGACGATCTGGTGTTGGACAGAGGCTTGCGCGTTTTGGCGACCGAGACCTGTTCCAACCTGACATGACGGATGTGAAGAGCAGTAAATAGGTAGTCAGCTAGAAACTTGGAATTCACACCTCATGTGGGCATACATGCGTGCACGTATCCATTGTTTGAGGATATGCTCGATTTGGTATATTGTAGACTGGACCTTCCGACGCACGATTTGCTTATGTCATTCCAGCTTTGGAGCTCGCATCGATCGACTCGAGTCTGGATCTGGATCTGGAGCGAAGTAGGTAATCCCGCGGAGAACGTTTGCTTTCTATGCGCATCGTATAAGTTGCGCATTGTGATTGGTGCCCTCCACTCCTCCGCTGCCCACACGACACAAGACCAAGGGTGGGGGTTGTTCTGGAACGTCTTTCGTCATAATAATAAGCTGCGGATCGGAGGATGTGGGACCTTACATTCTCAATATATTATACATATAATTTCAAAAAAAAAAAAGAGAAAAAGACAAATTGTTTTGAGCATTTATTTTTTTTTTATCTTGATGAACTGAAAGAAAGAGAGAGAGAACTGAGATAATTACCTGCCTACCTACCATAAATCGTTCATTATTCATACAGCACAATCATCAACAAAACACAAACGAGTACAGACAGGCAGGGAGAAGGAAGAAACAGGATACAAGACACAATGGCTGAGTCTGCTGGGTCGCCCCTGGACCTGCTGGTCTGCTCGACCTGCGGCTCGCAGCACGCGGTGACGGCGAGCGCGGGGCTCAAGTCGTGCAGGATCTGCGATGATCCGAGGCAGTATTTGCCTGCGACGGGGTGGGTATTTTTTTTTCTTTTTTCTTTTCTTTTAAAGCGGCTGTTTGGTTGGGTTTCTGTCAGGATTTCTTATATATAATATATATATTTTCTGTTTGGGATATTATTTTTTCTTCTCTTCTTCTGTTATTGCTTTTAATTTTGAATCTATATTCCTCTATAACAGCAGCTAACACCTCCCTCCCAGCCAATCCTGGACCACCCTCCGTGCGCTGCAACAGTCCAAGCAATACCGCAACGAGTTCGTCATCGACAAGATCAAAGACAACCTCCTCCTCGTCAGCATCTACACCGTCCCAAAATTCGCCATCGGACAGCGCGCCCTCCTCTGCTGCTCCCCGCGCGGCAACGTCCTCTGGGACTGCCTCACTTACATCGACGACGAGACCGTGAACAGGATCAAGCAGCTCGGCGGCGTCCGCGCCATCGTCATCTCCCACCCGCACTACTACTCGACGTGCCTGCACTGGGCCGAGGCGTTCGGGTGCAGGGTGTACCTCTCCGCCGAGGACGCGGAGTGGGTGATGAGGCGGGGGGAGGAACAAGTCTTCTGGCAGGGAGCAAGGCTGCCCCTATTGACGTCTTCGACGACGACCTCTGGGGATGGTGATGCGGATGCGGAGTTCATCGCGATCAAGACGGGAGGCCACTTCCCGGGGAGCTCGGTGCTGTGGTGGCCGCGCACGCGCAAGCTCCTCGTCGCCGACACCATCATGGTCGTGCCCAGCGGCGTGTACCACGTCGACCGGCTCCCGGGCACCGTGTCCTTTTCGTTCATGTGGAGTTATCCGAATTTCGTGAGTCATTCCCTCTCTCCCGTCTTTCCTTTGACGTCGTTCCGACGGACTATCATCCATGTTACGGCCAGGCCATACTGACGTGTGAGGTGTATATGATAGATCCCCCTCCCCCCCGACGCGATCCACACCATCTGGAAGGCCATCAAGGATATCGACTTCGATGACGCCCACGGCGCCTTCGTAAGCCAGGACACGCGCGGCGACAGCAGGCGACGGGTCCTGGAAAGCGCGAAGCGGATTGTCGCGGCCATGGGGTACGTGGGGCATGCGATTCATGCGGAGGAGGCTTGATTGGTATTAGTACTGTCCTGTACTGCTGTGTGGTAGGTGCCGTAGAGTAGAATACCTTGATAGGTAGGTGGTTTGATGTGCTAAGTGGGTATGTGGTCTCGGTTTGCTTTACTCTGTTTTATGGTTTTGGGGGGGGAGGGGGGTGGATGAGTAATTTCTTCTGACTTGATCTGTTTCTGTTCCGGATCATGGAAGAAGAGAAAGGCAGGGCTACTTCTGTGGCATCTTATTATCAATGAATGAAGCTCTGTTTTTATAATGATGATGGTTTGTTGTCTACGAGGAGCTACCAAGACTAAGAAGAAGGTAGCTAGCTAGCTGGATGGATGGCATTAAGAATGGATAAATCGCACGCTTCTCTCTGCCGTTGATACTAATTTTAATTTTCTGTTCCTCCCCCCCCCCCCCCCCCCCTCTTTAGAGCACAAACAATAGCAAGTATAGTATTGCCAAGATGTAAGTAGGAGTAGTAACCTAGCTCAGCTCAATCAACCCATATAGAAGACATATCCATTGAAGGTCCCGTTTACGACACATCCTGGAGGGGGAAAAAAAGAGAGGGGGGAGGGGGGTGGGGGCTTCCAGTCCCTGTACTGTTTGTCTTTGGACGGGGAACAGATATATAGACAAATCAATAAATAAGGTGCCTAAAACTCCCAGAAAGCGAGCAACTCCCCTCCCGTTCTTTTTTTTTCTTTTTCGAAAAAAAGTTAAAGCCTCAAGAGTCATTCTATCCATTTATTCCCTTTCTTTTCACGATTTAGATAGACCCGATTTTGATGTCGATCCGAACAGCCGCCAGCCAGCCGCGTTTTGTGTTTGTGGGTTTGTGGTAGTGTATATATATATATATATATATATATTGGACTCCGTCTCAGGAGGACACGCCATCCAAATGGAGATCCATTAGTCAATAAGTCAATAATCAACAAGTTGATCGCATAGGTGGGTGGATAGATAGATAGATAGATGGAGGGATAAATAAATTCTGTCTGGTTCCGTTCCATGCTTCCGAGTCTCAATCAAAGACAGATCCTGAATGGATGGCCTGAGAGAGAGGTCTTATCAATCAATCTATCTAATCTATCTATCTGGGCGTCAATACTGGTGCGGTGTTAGCAATTGATCGATAGATAAACTAATTGATACTATCCTGATCATTATGAGAAAGAAAAGCAAACATATTTACTTACCTAGGGTAGGCAAAATAGATATAGGCATTATTATCGCTAATACTAATCATGATTGTAGTAGTATAGTACAGTACATGCCCTGTATTCAGGTACCTAGGTAGATGCCATATGCAATCCCGTCCACCTAAATCTGGTTCTAAAATACAACTTTCAAATCCCCAAAAAGGCATGACTCACAAACAGCGCCAGCGTCGTCGTATGATGATGCGGCGCGAACAACAGCGCGGATTCCAAGGAACGCTTCTGCTCCGTTCCGCTTTTACTAACGGCCGCCTGAGCGCAGCCGGTCTTTATTTTGATCGTGGTCTTCTTCCCCAACGACGATAACGACGGCTCAGACGCCTCGAAAGATGCCGTCTCCGTTGTTGTTGTCGTCGTTTTCCGCCTCGCTTGAAGTTTCTTCAAGAGTATCTTTGAGCGGGACAGTGATTTTGACTTTGACAGTTGTAACTTTTTTGACTTGGACCGTGTTGGCACAGTCATGTTTGTGTTTGTGTTTGTATTCGTGCTCGGATTCGAAGACTGAGGGACTGGACCATACTCCACCTCTAGCAGGGGTTGGTGATCGGAGTCGATGTCCGTGTCGGAGTCGGAGTTGGAGTTAGAGGAGAAGCGTCCGCCGCCGCTGCTGCTGCGATGTGGTACGACTATCTTCGGAAGTGTGAATGTCATATCGCTTTGACTCTTCGGGTTTGTTATGTGTAGGTTTGTTGTTACTGTTGTTGTAGCAGTGGTCGAGGGGGTGCCGTTTAGATGAGGATGATGATGATGTCGAGGACGGGGGGAATGTATATTTTCGATCTCTTGCTCTTCGTCCTCCTCCTCTTCTTCTGCTTCTTCTTCTTCTTCTGTATCAAATGCGGACAGACAGACTGCCAGACAGCAGGGTGAGTCGAGGTCGAATGCGAGTCCGAACATGGGAATTCAATCAATCGATCAATTAATCAACGAATATAGGAGTCACGCCTCGTAGGAGTGTGATGCACTGTTGAGCGATTTCCTCCGGCATTAATCAACCAGATCAAGGAAGTTTCGAGAGGAAATGGAAGGGAAGTGTGGGCATCAACGACGTTGGTTTAAGTAGATAGATACCTAGGTACCTACATACCTAGCCTACCTACTACATGTAGACATAGAAAACAGGAAGCAGGTTAGGTAAATAGGCAAGTAGATTATTTAGAGGACTCGACTAGTGTGCATATCAATATACGAGACATGCATACATACACTACTCCGTACCAGCCGCATTCCGGGATGCTGCCGTCCCGTCATGATTGTGTTGTACATGTGATTCCCATCAATGTGATATGAACCCCCCTTGTTTGCCGCTGCGGTGACCACTTGAGCTGTTTGCCAACTGCGATCAATTGAAACAGGGAAGGACTCTAATCCAGTGATTCAAAAATGCAATTGCAGAAGTTGCGGTAAAAGGTAAGAAATCCCTGCTCAAAGAGCGCGGAAGACAAAGAGAGCGATTGGTGTCCTGGCATGCGAGGGATGGAGGAGGCGTCGGATCTGCGGTAGGGTCACGCATGGGGACGCTCTGCAAAACGGATCGAGTACTCACGCGTAACTCTGAGTGTGACACAGATTGTGCTTGTGGACTCGTTTGGTTTCACATGAATGGTTGATCCGTCTCCTTGCCCAGTGTCCAAGCAGATTAAACTGCGGATGGCTTGGGTAGTGCCATGTATGTACTGTACATACGTGGTACTAAGAGTCTATTGACAGATGTTGCAATTGAGTCAGTCAAAGCTTTACATTAACTCCTGAATTCTTGCTGCGTCCTCGCACAGCAGCTCTTTGCAAGATCACCAGAGGTTCATTCTGGTATGTTTTACAGGTTTCCACCCACACAATCTCATCAGTGGAATATGGGTATACCCAAATAAAGACCTCTATGACCTCGAAGTGATAGTTAGAAAGCCCATGTGTGGATAGAATAGTAACAATTTGGTTCTAGTACAACTTCACAGCACATACCTGGACTTCCTCGCTTCAAACTTTCCACCGTTTATTGAGCAGTGGTACTCGAACCGAATACAAACCACTGTAAAGACTCATCCTCTTTTCAGCTACTCTTGACAAAAATGGATCAAAGCAGGAAGCAGGAACCCAGAGATCAATGACCTGACAAAACGTGCATGACCATACACGTTTGCACCTTCCGTGCAAGACACGCACCATACGCCATCGAGAAAACCGCCAATACGAATGGATCCGTCTCCGAAATTATTTTCCAACCGGGTATCTGAGAACTGGGCAGCACGTACAGTAAGAAGGTTTTTCGCCACTGTCTAATACCGGAGAACAGCAACCGGGTCTCTATACCGCGGTTACCTCAGTCATACTTGGCACTCGCAGGCCGACGGCCGACCCATTTAGGTCCTGTTGTCGCTGGAGAATTGGCTTGTGCGGCATCAGCGCGTCGAAGTACTGAGATTGCCCACTTCCGGATCTCAAGGACCGGTGTGACTGCTTGGGCAGATCATGATGCTTGGGGGATTCTAGCACGTACATCTGCGCGGAGAACGGCCTCACACTTGTATATGGGCCATCTACAATGCTCTGAGACTTGCCTTGCGACACTGTTGCAAGTGAGGTATATGGCAGGCCGGAGTTCACTTGGAAGATCCCCGGGTTGCTTGATATAGTTTTGGTCAATCCCAAGTAATGGAGGTCTGTACCCAGACTTTCCGTCGTCTCGGAATGCGAATTGCTCCAGACTCCGCTCTTGTTGTCAGGTCCAGCGGAACGCGTTGAAGAGCGCCTACTGCCGGATGTGAAAAAAGGCGTCTTTGGGATGAGTTGGGTGTATGGAAGCGCTGCGCTCGAGGCAGACGCTCGCACGCTTGACGGGGGAGAGGTCCTTTGGTTAGCACCGTCCTGTCGTTCTTTCGACGTCGATGAATATACAGAATCGCTGACAGAATTGTATGACAGGTGTGAGAGATTGACTGGCATATTCGAGACTGACTCGATCTCATCGGCCCCGTCGGATGAGCGGAGTCTAAGTGGTGGTAGAGTAATCGGTGGCGGGATGACAGGAGGTCCGCTTAGTCTCTCTCCGTGTTGAAAACCAGACCGACTCAGATTGTCCGATTCGCCCATACGGGCGGCAGCCCTATGGTCGTTGGTACTCTCGGATGGCCTGGAAGCGCTCTCCATGGCACTGGCCAGAAAATCTGAAGGTGCCTGGAAGAAGTGACGGTCCATATTTCCGTCCATAAATGGAAAGGATAGACTGTGCTCGGTAGTTCTGGTAGAAGGCATGGGTCGGTAGGTATCCATTGCTATCAGAGAAGTTAAGATGTTCATGATCCGGCGCTCAGCGCGGTCGATCAGTGACCAGACGATCCTGGGACGCAATGCTGGATTGAAGACATGTAACACATATGAAGCTGCGTATAGCGTCTTGAGAATAATCAGAGTAAGCGTAAGGGAAAATATGTCCCCGGAGCTGACATTGAGACGGCCCTGGTCGTAGGGGAGCTCTGCGCGGCGTCTGAGATACATTGCAGGTTCTGATGCTGAGATAGCCGATAGGTCGCTTCCCCACGGCCGATTCGCTAGATCCGGGGCGTGTTAAGAAAAGATAGAATGGTAATAGTAGGATGAAGATGATGAGATGTCATATCATGTCTTCAACCGTCGTTCAGGAGCTGTTGGAGGCGTCGACCTGGCCCGGAAGGGATAGAAGGAAAGAACGAGATACTGTGCGCTCCTTGGGCAACAGCACCCAGATGGGAAGGGTCGCACAGAGCAGCCGGAGCTCATTTTGAACTGTCTTGATCCCTCTTCGACGACGGACAGTGTGCGGTAAGAGAGTTAGGTAGTTGACAACAGTATTGATATTATTAGATGGGGCCTAGGCAGCTTGCCCAGGAAGGCAAAACCCCCGGCCCAGAAGCACCGAGCACGCGAGATCTACACTTCGGGACTCGCGCGATCAACTCTATCCGCACATCTTCTCATCGGGGATTGGAACTAACTCACAGAACAAAAGACACTGAGACATCTCTTATGTTCTCTCATGTCACATCTACAGATTGATGTTCAGACCCTCTAATCGGCTTCTATTTTCCTTGCCTCGAACAATGTCCTCCGTCCCAGGGTACCGGCTGCGCCAGCGCAGGTTCGCGCCGTTGAACCCGGAATTGGCTGCACAGTCAAAGGCGCCGCGGCTGGAGGGGATTGTGTTTGATGTCGATGGCACGTTGTGGTGAGTAGATGCTTGATTTTTTTTAGTCGATTGAAAATTTTGATTAAAAGAAAGTGGAAAAATCATGCCACATTTACACATATTGATTTGTGCTGGTCTGATACCGTATCTTGGTAGCATTCATTATCATGCATGAAATGAATCATTTGTTTTTTATGCCGTCAATTCATCGATTGCACAGTTTTACAAGTTCATGAGACATGCCCTTCAACATGTGCCACCAGCGCCATTCTAAACATAACAAGATCAAGGAAGGGACTTATGTACTAATCTCAGATACAGCCTCCCACAGCACTACATGTTCGCAGAGATGCGGTGCGTAGTAACCATGCAGACTCTACCATTATTACAGCCTGGGACAACGCAATGTCCAGGTCTCTAACTTCACTTCTCCAGCGCGGCACTAGGAATCGACAAATCCGTCGACATCCTGGAGCACATCCGCGGCCTTCCAACCGACGAAGAGCGCACCGACGCAGTCTCCAAGATCCAGGCCATCGAGCGCGAGGCGATGCTGAAGCAGCAGCCGCAGCCGGGGCTTGTCGAGCTCATGGACTACCTCGAATCCCGGGGCATGCGGAGGGCGTTGTGTACGCGGAATTTCGAGTGCGTTCAAGCCTTTTTCCCTGTCCCTCCAATTGAGAAGCAACTGGAGATGTCATCATGTATATATGAATGTGCAGTGTATATGCTAAAACCCATTGTAACCGAACGGATAATACAGAGCACCAGTAACGCATCTCCTCAAAAACCACCTCCCCAACCACGTCTTCCTCCCCATCATCACGCGCGACACGCCCGATCTCCTGCCCAAGCCCGACCCCGCCGGGATCCTGCACATCGCACGGGAATGGGGCCTCGATAACCGTGCCGACAGCCTGATCATGGTAAGAAAAATCCTTTCCATCTCCTCCTTCCCGCATCATTTTCCTATGTGTAGTAGTAGTTTTTGCGGAACTGAAATACACACTATCGGACCGCTAGGTCGGCGACAGCCTCGACGACATGACGGCCGGCCACACCGCGGGCGCCGCGACGGTGCTGCTCCTCAACGACCGCAACACGCACCTCAGGGACCACGAGCACACGGACCTCTGCATCGAGCGGCTGAACGAGCTGATCAGGATCCTGGAGAACGGGTTTGTCGGGCACAGGGGCGGGGATAAGCCGCCCACGACGGATGAGGAGGGTGGATGAATAGATGAAAATCGGGTGTATATAGTACAGTAGTAGAGTGCTGTGTTGATTTTTTTTCCCCGCTGTTGTGGTGATATCCTTCCTAAAGTATCTATCTATCTACTAGCTCTGGGATGATATGATATACTTAAGTAGATTCGGAATAGGAAGTCCGTCATTATTAGAGATGTCATAAAATGTCTATTTCTGGTATATCATCTTTACAGTACAACGCCACTTTTTTGCACTTTTTCTAGTCCGCCGCCCCGCAGAAGCAGAATCAGAATATCATAGGTAATCCAACTAAGCTGCTGCTCGGATTAATTCATTTCGTCAGCGAAGAGGTTTTTTTAAAAAAAAGAAAAAAGAAAAAAACCATAACTTTTTTGCACCGTTCGTAAAAGGAACATCTCATCGTCAGCATCAACATATCAGTGGTATTCCGCATTCCAAAAAAGGGGGGTCATCACGAGGTCATTCATCGATTGATATTCTGATTGATTGATTGATGCCACCTCTCTCTCCCTCTCTCTAAACTAAAATACCAATCATACATATGCAGTAACAATAACTTTTTTTTGTGGGTATAGAAGCGAAGTTGTATGATATTAAACCTTTTTTTCCCTTTCCTTTCCTTTCCTTTTCTTTTCAGAGTCTAAATTTGTCCCAGGCTTTCTTCGCCGCGCTTGGCATCGGGCGATAGGCGTCCCCGCTCGGGCCCCGTTTGTTCTTACTATTATTGTTGTTATTACCACCGCGGCCAGCACCACCGCCGCCGCCGCCGCCGCCGCTGCCACCTTTTCCGCGTCGTGGAGGCGGTGGGGCCCTCGAACGGCCGTGCGGGGGTGACCTAGGCGGAGGAGGAGGATGCCAGCTATCCTTACCCCGTGAATCTCGTCCACGGACGGGATTGGGGTTCGGTGACAGAGAGCGCTGGCGGGTGTTGGAGCCCACAAAGAAGTCCTGGCGATCGCGGTATGTCTGCCGGATATCGCCGCGAGAGTCCTGCGGGCCGCCCAGGTCCCTGTTCTTCCCGATTCCGCTTCCGAATCGGATGTTCGGGCGGTTTTTGCCCTGGTTTCTGTTGACGGGGTTCCGAGGACGTCTTCCCGCCTTTGCCAGCATGTCGTCGTCGTCGCTCTCTGGAGGAGTGGGCGAGCGCTGCTCGGCCCGGCCGCGGATCCTCAGTCCGCCCTGGCGGCCGTTCGAGGTGCGAGCCTGTTGTCGGCCTCGGACCACGTCGTTGATATTTGTGATCATAGACGGGTCGTAGTGTTTCAGCGTCCATGAGGACGACGTTATGGGTTTGGGGAGCGAAGGGCAGTCTCCGATCAGGTGCCTGTTGCTCGTACAGTGAGCGCACGAGACGGAGACGAGGATCGGACCAGGAGACGTGTCGCGTTTGGGGAGTTTCCACATCATATCGCAGTCGAATTCCAGATGGTCTTGTGAGCCGCACAAGTCGCATGGAACTTCCGCTGCAGTTCCTTTGAGGGCAGAGGAACATTGCGACTCGTCGTGTCCGCGTTCCCGACATTTCTGACACCGTCTCCACGAGGGGCAAAGGCTGCTTTGATGCTGATCCCACGCACCGCAGTGTTCGCACTGATATTAATTAGCAAGATAGAAGATCATGAGAGAACGTCAATACACAACAGGGGAATTTGGGTAGGCCCGAAGACTAAGTCAAACGTAAGAAAAACGCACCTCCTTGGAGGGGCACACCTCCGCCAGGTGACCCTCCTGCAGACATTCAGTACAGGCGATGGGCAATGTGAGATCAATGTCATGGATGGAACGGTTATAGAAAAAGTACCTAGCCTGGACTTCCAGGTCTTTTGAATCAAGGTCAGCAAGGATGGACGGAGGCGTGGCGTATTTGCGAGAAAAGGCGCGAAAGGCATCCTCCTTTGACGGCCTCGGGGACGATGTCCCACTGGGCTGGGAAACCACATCCGCACTCGCGTTCTGCATGTTGGAGACCGTCCGCTCATCTGCTGCGCCGTTGATGCGTCCTGGGTCCAGTGGTGGAGGAGTGCTGGATGGAAACAGCCCCTCCTTCAAAGGAGCTCCATCGGTGGTTTCGTCAATCACAACAGGGTCGTTGCGAGAGCCAATGTTCAGCATGATGGTGGAATCACCCTCTTCAGATCCCGAGACTTCGCCAGAATCAGACTCATCCGAGATGTCCAGGTAGTGCTGCTGGCCGTTGGGCGCAGAATCCACAGCTTTCACCTGTTGTCCCTCCTCAGAATCACTCTTTCCGTTCACATCGCGGGCATCTTGGTCATCATCCGACGTCGAGACGGAGGCGCTGCGGCTCCGCCAGTACTTTCCGTTGACGGACTCGAAGCTGGAGGTTGCAGCATTCTGGCCTGTCCTGGACCGGCCGCTTAACGTTGTTCTGATGGCCGTTTTGCTCCCTCTGTTCCAGTTGATAGCCGGGGGAACGGCCCCCAGCGGCTGCTGGATCTTCGCATCCTCTGCAGCGGACTCGTCCTCGTCGCTCGAGGAATCCGAGGCGGAGCTCGACGTGCTGTCCGGGTCGACCTCCAGCGCGGTCGAGCTGAAGGTGCCTCCCTGGGGGACGAAGTCACGGACGTCACGACGGCCCAGGCGCTCTCCGTGCCTTTTCCCCCTGTTCTGGGAGGCGGGCCCGTTGGCGGAGCGGGGGCGCTGCAGCCCGACGGCGGCGGTGCGGGAGTCGTTGTCGTCTCCCGACGAGTCGGGCATTGCGTGGGACAGGCGTGCAGAGGGCCTCCAGACTCCAGAGGTGGAAGACGAGAAGTGGATGGTTTCACTGTGCAACCGGAGCGAGTCTCGCCCGCCGCCCGCGCCTCCTGACGGCTTCTCGAACAGATCCAGATATAGCTCGCTCTGGCCCGTGCGGCAGCTCTCGTCCCGCCCACGTCTCCCCCCGTCTCTGTATCTCTCCAGCCCGACCCTCTTCGTCCTCTCTCTCCGTCTCGTCTCGAACGCCAGCCGGGTCCTCTCTCGTCGTTGCACGCTCGTTCGTCTTCCTGTCTCGTCGTCGACCCCCGGCTCCCGTGTCACCCAGCCGCATCCCAGACCCCCCATCCTCAGTCTCAGCAGCCGTACCGGGGCCGCCCACGTCCAACGCATCTCAATCTCGTCGCTCTTCCTGTCCTACCTCCCGCTGTACCGTCTTTTCGAGCCCGTCCGCTGACAATACCGCCAAGCTGTCTTCCCTTCTGATCCCCCGGACCATCTCCTTCCCTCCGGAACTCGACGCGGGACCACGCCGGTCGTCCCCGGATTCCAAGATGAGTCAATCAAAGGCGAGGAGGAGACGGTCGAGCAGCATCATCTACCAGGAGCCGCCCGAGTCCATCGAGCACACAAGTGACCAGGCGGCGCTGCCCAATCTCAACGCCAATTGGGTCAACGCCAAGGGTATGTCCCGCACATCCCTACCCGGAGAGGGCGGTGCAGGAGTCTGACTCGGGAAACAGGTGCTTGGACGATCCACTTTGTCATCATCATTGCCCTCAAGATCTTCTACGACATCATACCCGGTGTCTCGCAGGAAACGTCGTGGACGCTGACCAACATCACGTACATGTTCGGCTCCTTCATCATGTTCCACTGGGTGCGGGGGATCCCGTTCGAGTTCAACGCCGGCGCATACGACAACCTCAACATGTGGGAGCAGATCGACAACGGGGACCAGTACACGCCGGCCAAGAAATTCCTCCTCAGCGTGCCCATCATCCTGTTCCTGCTCAGCACCCACTACACCCACTACGACCTGACGTACTTCACCATCAACTTCCTGGCAACCCTGGGTGTTGTGATCCCGAAGCTCCCGATGGTGAGTTCTGCCTCTCTCTATTAACGTGGGGGGATTGCTAACGGCTCCCCACAGACGCACCGGATGCGCATAGGTCTCTTCTCGGATCGTCCGGACGACACGTAGCATCTTAGTTTTGTTGCCCATTCATCCGTTTTAGTTGTTTTCTCTGGACCTCTCTTACTTTTTCCCTTTTCTACTGGATTTGTGTCTGTGGGATTGAGCGAAGCTGGATATATAACCGCCGCTCGCGCGATACTTATTCATAGGAAACGCTCCCTTCAGTTGTGTGCACTGTTCGGAGATCATATCTAGACAAGGAAGGTGTTAGTTGGTAGCTTCAATGGCTTTTTGTTTTACTGTTAATTTCCTGCCCTTTAGTCCGGACTCGTAAGTCGTAGATCAAGCTCCATGCTCAGGCAATTGGTTGTGCTTGGCGTGCATATATATATATATATATATATAAGAGAGAGAGAGAGAGAGAGCTGCGGGGCTCTGCGATGGGTTTCCCTTGGACGCTGCCAACCTGCTATACCCTAGCGGGGTATGTATCATCTCGAAGTATCACGCAGGTAATAAATCTAGATATTCTCTGTTCTCCCTCCGCTTCTTTCTGTTGTTGTTGTTGCTGTTGTTGTTGTTGGTAATTGTGGAGGCCTGTGTGTGGCTGAGAGATACCTGCCCGATATTAATACCGTCAGAACACCTTTGTAAAGGGGTGCCAGATGGGTCCCAGCATTTTATTTATTCCTTTTAAAAAACCGAGGATAATGATCTCTGCGAAGGTTAAGTAGGTAGGTAGGTACATGATTCTTTTTTGTTGTTGCCAAAACCGCTCTCACGGCCGCAGGTTGGGGTTCTATATATAGAGTTAGGTGGTAGTAGTAATAGTAGTATCAGCATACAGTGGGCCAGTAGTTCTAAAAGTAGGTAGTAGGTGGAGTCCCTACAGCTTCCTTAACATCTCTCTCTCTGTATCATTTCATTTCATTGCTTGCTTTGCGGATACATACGGGCAGGATTATATGTACTGTGTACTGTAAAACTAGGGTGATAGACTATGGATTGCCTTTATAGGAAAATGTGCCTTTTCCCCCCTTTTCCTCCTGGTCCCCGTCGTGCTTGTTTCCTTGAGGCTTTTGTTCCAAGATGTCTAATCTGATCTAATCGTTCTATGGAGCCGATACCCATCTCTCCTTGTTGTAGATACAGGAAACTGGGGGGAGGGGGACCATAAATAGGAAAAAAAAAATCATGTATAAAAAAGTCTATTGGATACCAAATCACCAAAAAAGGGTGGACAAAGCAAAAAACGCCCGAGCGGGGGATCGAACCCCGAACCTTGCGGTTGTGCAGAACCTCTGTAGGGGGTAAAAGCCGCACGCTCTGACCAATTGAGCTACCCGGGCTGCAAATTTTGCAATTTGATCTATAGTCACATGACACAAATAGCTCGCATTTCACACCACGTCGCTAAAGGGCCCCTTGAAGCCCGAGTTTATACAGTGTATAATTTGGTAGATTAAGTACTGGAAGATAGTGTTATGACAGAATTTACACATGATAGGTGTTGCCTAAAGATGGCTTGTGGACCCTAATTACTTGAATATTAGTGTCGGTTCCCGCATCCCGCGGGCCGCCCGGGGGGACGGGGGAGAGGGGGAGACAAAGGGAAAAAAATTGGGGGTCCCCCAGTTTCTAGGGAAAAAAAGTTGGCGCTGCTGGGAATCGAACCCAGGTCGAGACGGAGCCGAGGTGAGTAACCACAACGTCGCATGCTAACCACTACACCACAGCACCCAATGTGTTATTCTGGGGGTGAGGTACTTTGGTACATCAGGGAGTCTTCTAGATTTTCCCGCTCCTCTGAAAACAGATCCCAAACACGTGGAGTGATCCGTGCTGATCGGGCCCCAGTTCGAACTGCCAGTCCCGTGCAGTTTTCCATATGTGTACCACCCACGCGAAGTCATTTTCCTTTTTTTTAAACGGGGGAGTTTATTGGTCAAACGGCTCCGAGTCGTCCAGATCATGTTGTTGTCTGAGAGGGTTGGTTCCTGTTGGTGTTGCGTGATCTGCGGACCGATGATGGGGTTGAGGTTCAGAATTGGCACCTGTTTAAATAAACACTAAAAAAGTTGTAGACTTTGGAAGCAAGTGGACAGTTATTAACATCCCAATGCATCTCTTCCATTAACAATGCTCCTCACCAACGTGAAAATGTGAGTTTTTTTATCATAGCAGTCAGAAGGCAGTAAAGTAAAGCAACTGTGCAGGAGGTATCGCGACCCCGCTGAGTGAAGCCGTTGCAGTGAAGGTTACATAATACCTTTCGACTCTTCTCCTTCTGAATTTAGGAAGCATGATAGAATTCATGACAACATTCGATAATAATGCTTTCTGGCTCAATACCTTGCTGGTTCGAGAAAATATCCGTAGATCCCCAGGTCGAGTTACGAATTTCCCATTTAGGCTTGGAGCGGGCGCCTCGATATCGATAAGCGTCGCGAGCAACGACGCGATTCAGCAGACCAACCCAACGACCGCAACGAGCAGAACGGCTTAATCCCCGGCCATGGCCAACCGCGATGAGGCTCCTGTGCCTCTCTACCGTCCCGCTAAGCCTCTCCCATTCGAACTGCGACAGCATTGCGGGATCTACTTCGAAGAGAAGCTCTGTCTGTCGACCCTCTCCGCGCCTGCGCGGTTGGAAGCTGCAATAAATAGCTAACGGCCATCATTCCCACAGATAACCATGCCCTAAGCCTCTTGCTGGATATCCTGACCTCCGGCACCGTCGCCTCGGCCCCGGCGTATGTGCCCTCGCCCCAGCACCTCGCGCTCGCAGCGACCTTCGTCGTCCATCCGTCCACCACCACGCGCGCCAAAACGAAGCAGGAGAAGGACGCCGCCAACGCGGCGCTGCAGCTCCTGCGGCTCACGAACACGCTGGTGGGCCCGGTGGCTGCCAGGTTCGACGTCGCTTTCTCCTTCACGCATTTCGACTCGTCGCGCCATGGCGGGCGGCGGCGGACAGCAGGCGAGAGCGGAGTGCCGAAAAAGGTGCTTGACGACGAGACGGAGCCGCTGAATCTGGATCTCGGGATGTCCGGGTCCCTGTGGTCCCGCGCGGAGGATTTCTGGCATGCCGTCGGGTGGGCGTTCAACTGCTCGGTGCTCTACCCGAAGCGCTGGGAGAGGTGGCAGCTCTGGCTGCAGTTCATGTGCGAGGTTCTGGAGGACGATTGGAATGAGAGACTGAGACAGCTCGAGAAGATGGAGGAGGACGAGAAGCAGAAGAATGGATCACAGCAGCCCGCCGCTCCAAGCAAGAAGAAGCAGCGCGACCGCGACTGCCTGCTCATGGACAGTCTGATCTTCAAGTACTTGACCACCGGCGCCGTGGGCTACGGGCGAAATCGCAGGATCCTAAGAGCTATCTTCGCGGACGGGAGCACGAGCTCCGTGAACGAGTTCCGCGAGGTGTTCAAGAACGAGCTGAAGGAGCCCAAGCAGGATGATGACAAGCCGAAGAAGCGGGAAGTGGATGTCAACATTGACGAAGACGTGTACGGCGACTACCTGTCCAAGGACGAAGATGATGAATCGGAAGAAACAGACGCTTCGAAGACGCAGACGCAGACACGGACAACACGAACACGGCCGAAGCGGTCAAAAAGAGATACCGGACCATCGTCGAAATCAAATCCTAACGACGCCGCGACGGACGCTTCCTACGACACGTCCGATACGATCTACGCCAACGGGGGCGTGGCCTGTCTCGGGGGGTTCCAATCCCTGGCCCTCCGCCAGCGCCTCCTCCAGCTTCTCTCGACGGTGTCGGAGCGTCTACCCAAGGCATTCATGCCACTCGAAGACCTGTACCACCTGTTCGTCGAGAACATCCGCCACCTGCCCCTCCCCGTGTTCCAGGCCTTCGTCTCCCCCTCGGTCCTCCCGTACTTCACACCCGCCGCGCAGACCACTTTGTGTGAGCTCCTCCTGTTCCGCATGCGCGAGAGCGCCGCCCCGGACACCGACGAGGACTACCTCAGCCAGGCCAAACTGGAGAGGTGCTTCCTGCCCTACGCGGCGAGCAGCGCCAGCGTGGTCGACAACGCCAAGGTGTCGATCCTGCTCGAGTCGCTGCTCGTTCTCCTGGCGGAGAGCGACATGCTGCGCGTCACGCCCGAGCTGAAGCAGGCGGTGACGGAGGGGATCCTGGCCCGGAACGACCGGGCGCAGGTCGAGGTCCGGCGCAGCCAGAGCAGCCGCAAGGTCGAGGACATCGAGTGGTGCTGGCTGATCGAGAGCGGGGAGCGGCTGATGTTCCTGATCGAGAACATCTTGCCGCAGAAGGTGCAGGGATGAAATATCGTCAAAGGGCTGGTCACAAAACGTGAATCATGAACATAAACGTAATGTTCTACCCCAGCGCAGCGCCCGCTGCCTCTCCTCCACCAGATCCTAGCTACTTAGCTACTGGTGCAGCCCGCCTTGAAATCGGGGTCCCGGATCTACTATCTATCCAACGTGGTCTGTCCGTGTCCACAACGTCTCGTGGCGAGGGAATGACGGGAATCCCGTAAATATATCATCACATCACAATCAAACCGGCCGTTTAGCATCTGCAGATAGACCAGTGGAGCCTGGATTGTCAGAGGCATTTCGCGGCCCCAATTCGTTCAAGGTGACATCCGCCTGACCATCAGATTAGCTATGTACTCACCGTCACCATCCAGAGAGTCTCGAGAGAAGGTTGAGAATCGCTACTGATGATCTTTCCCAGTCAGGTCCAGGTACCCGCGCGCACGGGGTATTTTTTTTTTTCCCTTTCTAGCAAGAAAGGAAGGTATCAAGAAAGGAAGGGCAGATCACGTATCATATAAACCGTGGAAGTATATACCTTACAATACTGGTAGAGAGAGAGGGGGAGAGGGAGAGGGAGAGAAGTGATCTGCGTGTCTCTCTTTCTCTCTCGATTTCCCTACTTATCATATCAGATACCCCCCCCTCCCCCGGAGTCTCAGCCCCAGTCCCAGAGTCAGCTTCAAGTCTACGATAGTAACGAAAAATGAAATGGCCTCCGAAAATACTTAATCAATTACTTAGATACGCAACATGTAAGTACTGTACTTACATGCCTAGGTATTTAATTACTGAATGCACATACATCCATGCGAGCATGTACATTCTATTATTTTATTTTTGTTCTCAGATATCAATCAAAAAACAAAACAGAACAATATACTAAACTACAACGTGCTAAGTAGGATAAAATCTAAACAACAACAGCCCATCCATCCACGGGGTAAATCTGGATCCGGGATATAGGGTAGGGCGAAAACAGGCAATGAAGAAAGGTGAAATGAAGGAGAACGGGGGGAACTGTTACAGGCAGATCACTGTAAGGAACACTAAGTCAATCAAATTAAATCAAATAGAGGAAGGGATCCGTTTTCCCTTTTTTCCCATCCAATTTTTACTCATATACGGTATGGGGTGGTGGGGGAAGGGAAGAGGAATACACAGAAAGGAAAGAAAAAAAAGGAGAAAAGAAAAAAGAAGAAAGAGAAAAAGTAAGGTATCACATCACAGGATCTATAATATACGGCGGTGATCAGGGTCCGACGATCTGCCGCCTCGCTCCCCCGACTCCCAGGCCGGGGCCTCCTCGATTCTGGTTGTCCCCGCCGAGGTAGCCGTACTGGTGGACGTCCCAGGCGCCCTCGCCGGGCCCGACGCCGATGTTGTCCTTGAGTCCCTTCTTGGCGGCCTCCTGGACCTGCTTCTGGTTCTCCTCCCACTCGCGCTGGCGCTCGCGCTCGCGTTCCATCTCGCGCTCCAGCAGGGTCTTGGAGGCCCATCCGCCGGCGCGCGTCTTCTGCTGCGAGGCGATGCGGCGGCTGTTCTCGGCGTCGATCTCGGCGGTCGATGAGTAGTCTTCGGGTCGGTGGACGGCGGGCTTGGGGGGCTCCGGGGCAGGGTTCTCAGCGAGGAAGCGGTCGGTGCGGTTCTCTCGGGGCTTGTTAGTGCTGGCGTAGGCGGCTGGGTCGGGGAGACGACGGGGGGATGTCAGGGGTTTTGGACTGCGAGTCTGTGGCGGAGATTTAGTAGTTGGGTCTGGCAGAGGACGACGGGGGGAGGTCGCGGACTTAGGGCTTGTCGGCGCCCGCGAAGGCTTGGATGGTGGGCTGGTGGGCTGCTGGTTCTGCAGAGCTGCTTCTCTCTCCCGGAGGGCCTGTCGTTCACGCTCGTACTGGCGCTCGCGTTCCTTGGCCAGCTCGAGCTCCCGTTCGAGCTCCTTGATGCGCTGGCTCTCCGCGGACTGTTGGGCCTGGCTCGCTTTGTATTGACTGAGATATTGGCCGTTGAGGCGTGGATCGCTCAGGCCTGGTTTACGCTGCCTCTCCCTCTCGTTCCGTTCCTCTGCTTCCTTCTCCTCCTGGAGACGGCGCTTCTCTTCTTCTTCCCACCGGCGCTGTTCCTCGTCCCATCGTTTCTTCTCCTCCTCGACTTCGCGGCGCTCCTTCTCCCTGAGCCGCCTGGTCTCCTCGTTCCATAGGCGTTCTTCCTCCGCCTTGGCACGCTCCTCTTCCTCCTCCCGCTCGCGTTGCTTCCTGCGCTCAGCCTCCTCTGCCTCTTTTCGCTGCCGTTCCTGCTCCTCACGCCTGCGCCTCTCCTTCTCTGCAAGGGTAGGTATCGACGGCTGAGGGCTGGTGATCTGTCGACGCGCACCAAAGGTTACACCCTGGTTTCCCTGGCTTGCGCCGCCCATGTATCCATACTGGTGGATATTCCATGCCGGAGCCGTGGCTTGCTCGTCCTCTTTCCTGCTCCAGCTGCTCACTTTCGGAGAGACGGGTGACTTGGGCCTTGTGCTAGCTGCAGGACTGAGGGTGCGAGAGTCTCCAGTTACCTGAGGACTCAGGCCACTGGCTTTGCTTTTCACGCCGCCTATTGTGTGAGGGAACTTGTCAGGGTGGAGGGCGTTTAGCGTCCTGCTGAAAGACGCCAGACACTGCAAGACTTGCGCGGGGTCCTTGTTTTCGTAGAGATCGACCGTAAGGAAGATATCGTGCTGCGGGAGACTCAGCGGCGGATTCTGGCATGCGCGGAGGAAATGTGAGATGTTCTCCATCTGCACAAAAGGCATCGACGACTGCTTGAACTTGATGCTTGGCGAAACCACTAGGTTCGCCAGCCTGGCAAAAACCGAGGGTCAGTATGTAGATAGAAACGGGCTGCGGATCCACCACGTACTTGCAGAGAGCGACACCATCTTTAAGCGCGGCAATAAGATCACCGGCCGGCAGCTTCTCGTGGAGCACTTCTTCGATCCACTCGCGGACTTCGTTGGCAGCCTGCGGGGTATACTTGGACAGGCGCATGTCGCGCAGGTCCCGGTCCAACGACGTGACGGACATCTTTCCTCACCAACCACTCTCACAACGCAGTGCTGAGATGGAGGTCTTCTATCAGGAGAATCTGGGGGCGTTCCCAATAATATCAAGGCTCAGCTGTGGCGTTTGGCTCCGCAGAATCGCATGGACAGCTAGCTATGCAAGTATGTATGTATGTATGCAGGTTGGGCGTCAGCAAGGAGCGGCTATCTGGCGGCGGGCGGAGGACCGAGGCGGCACCAGGGAGGGCTTCCTCGAGACCTGATATGCGAATGGCTGCCAGGAACAGGCCGCAGGAAGAAGGTTAAGAGCTCGGGAATGTTCGAGGGCTCCGGTCAGGGGGCAAAAAGGGTTCACTATTTGGCTGTCCGTGTCCGCTGGGCGGTTGTCCGCTTTGCCTCTTGTCGCGCTCCACCCGCCGATGACGTCCCAGCTCGAGCTCCGCGCCGAGGCTGCCGCTCTCTCCAACGCTGCCCGACGTCCTGCGTATCCACCCCAGCGATCCACGCCCCGTTCTGCCTGGAAGCAGAGTATTCCTTGAGTGGAAGCACGTCTGGAGCACCCGTTCGGGCCACCATGGGTCCCATCAACAGCCTCTGGTTCAAGTGGAAGAGTCTTCGGTTGCCGTGGCGAAGATCCTTCTTGGTCGGTACGCAGATACCATAGCTTCGCGATGCCGGTTCTCCCAAGGAAAACACGGTCCCTAACCTGGCGGGCAGGTGTTGATCTGGCTGGGAACACTTACTGGGAGTTCAAAGATGTCCTGAACAGCGGGCGGATGCGGCGGATCGTGAAGTACAACCCCAAGACCCACTACGCAGACGTCCAGATTCCTCGTGAGTTCGACAGCCGCCCGACCTTTCATCATCATTGATTACTATCATTGACATGCGGGGCTAACGAGGACAACCGGATTCCAGCCCAGTGGCACCAATGGCTTCGCTACGTCCGACATGACGCACCGACTATCGAAGAGCAGCAGCAGGACCTCCTCCGCCAGCAGCAGATCAAACACCTTGCTCGCCTGGCGGACGAACGCTGGGCCAGCAAGCCATCCTACCTCGACAAGCCCCAGACCCAGCAGCCCGGGCCGGCGACACGGACGAGCGACCTCACCTTCCATCCTGGCGCGGGCCAGAAGCAGGATCAGGCCGGCGTGAGGAACGCTGTCGGTAGCCAGGCCGAGATAAGCGACAAAGCCAGCAAGACGACGACAGTCAAGAATCCGTGGATCAAGGAGACGGGGCCACCGAGCGAGAACTGGCAGCCGGAGTCGTGGACACCCACTGCCGCTCCGCGATAGACGTTGCGGAGAATCTAGACTTGGGCCCTGCCATCATGATTGATCGAGCAGACGCATATGCGATGCTTGGCTTTTGCCACATTTGGTGTGTATCTCGAACTCGGGCAAATCAAATGCCGAACCATCACGCCGTGCCCGGTTATGTGCGGCGACAACGAAGGGATTTGTGTCTGGTACGTTGAGCGCGACATCTACCGAGTTGGCGCGGAAGCGGAGGTATTGGCATTTATATGTAACATTGATACCCGAATCTGGATATAGTAGGGCATCCTACTGGTGCTTCCTTGTTCCTTGCTGCAGATAGTCTGCGCCGGCGACGAGCGTAACGCCGTTGAAGCGGCAACTGTAAAGCTTGACCTGCACCGGTTTCACATACACTCCTTCCTGGAAGGATGTACTGTACTGTACATAATCCAGAGATCGTTCAAGGATACGAAAATAAAACCATATTCGACATGAATGCATCTCTGTATCGCTCAGCTGTCTCCAGGTTTTCTCCCTCTCCTCCCCCTTCTATGTAATTCGGTGTTGCCAGCCCGATTCGAATTCCGTGTCATACTTTGCTGATTTGCAAAAAAAGGTCCTTGAGATGCAAAATGCAAATTAATGGACCCGGGTAAACAGATAGATAGGTACCTACCTAGGCATCCAACTTTATACAATGAACTCCTTATGTACATATAATACAAGGCTGAATGAAATAACCCACCTGACACCTTTTCCAATTATTATGGAATAGCAACCATCAATCTGCACTCAGTTCAGTTACTCATTACTATTACTACAATTGTCACACTAAAAGCAATCGATGGATTTGATTTAGGACTAAAGAAATTCCTGACATCCATCCATCCGATGCATGCACGGTCAGGTCTCTTTCTTAACGTTAGAAGATTGGTATATACAGTACATACAGTCCGGCAGCAGATCGCATGCGAATCGAGGGTGAGAGATGCTAGCTACCTAGCTACTTTATGTACTGTATGTACATGCCGCTGGGTGGAAATCTAGTATTTGGTTGGGGGGGGGGGGGGGGGGGGACCAAAGAAGCTTATCAGAAATCATAAGAGTAATACAGAACAATAGGTATTTTAATAAAAGAATAACAATAATAGTATTAATAATCTCAGACTCATTTTTTCCTGTCCTTTCTTTTCTAATTTCTAAGCTTTGAATAAAACAATAAGCCCGAACAAATACAATACTGTCCTATTGATAACGATAGCCCTTGGTTGGTTCCGTATCGATTCGATCCTAACTAACGCCAGGTTTTTCGCAGTTCCCGTCCCTCTATGATATGATGGTTCCGTCACCTTGGTGCGTCAATGCGCCATGCATGCATGGAGGGGTGACATGATATCCCGTATATTTTTTTCCCACCTCTTGTACGCCCTGGCGTGGAGGCAGATTGATTGCTTCTGAAATGAGAGCTCCATGCTACTGTTTCTATATGTAGCAATCCATAATTCGCCACGATATCCCGACCGTGACCTGTAACCGTAATCCAGTTTTTTCTTTTTTAGTTATCAAGCCTGTTGACCTTTTTTTGTTTCCTTACTTTTCCCTATCCGGCTGTACGCCATTTTCCCACGAGATCGATTAGTCGTAAGTATAGATGCTCCAGTTCTCTAGAGCGTAAGCAACACCACCGGCGAAGAAGCTGAGTTCGTCCGCACCAACTTCCACGTTCCCCTTGGTGAGTCTTTCAGAGAGGAGTTCCTCGATTCTGCCTAGCAATTTCTTCGTATACTCCTCGATGGTCTCTGGGGAGGCATTGAGCTGTTCCATGGCCGCCTTTCCCTCGGTGAGACGGACGAGCTCCTCGAACTCGTGGCGTTCGACGAGATTGCGGAAGATGCCGATGACGTGGTTGAGAACATGGTCGAGGTATGCGCCGTAGACGGTTTCCGATTCGAAGAACGGTGACTGCGCACGGCCGAGTCTGATTTCGTTGGCGCGGGTGCGAAGGCGCGGTTTGTACTTGTGCTCGGGGACTCCGTTGATTCCGTTCATGTAGGCGATGAACAGCTGCTTGTCGAGCTCAATGTCGTCCCGCGTATGCTCTTCCGGACCATCCATGATATCTCCGTTAGTGCTGCTGCAGTCGTCTTCGCTGCAGCTGTCATGAGCGCTGCCATCGCTGGCCTCGTTGTCGACGGCTTCCTGGAGAATCCTGAGGCGGCCGGAAGCACGAGCAAGTTCCATCATTTCGTGGACAGTCGTCTCAGAAGTAACGTTGTCGTCTTCATCATCATCATCAAGATCAGGCGCCTCGATGTAGCAGACCTCAGTGTTGAACCGAACAGACGACTCGAAAGTGATGAATGAGTCATCGAAGTCGGACTCATCACCTTCATGAGACTCAGTCATCTCCTCTGACGTCTCGTATTCATACGAGACATCGGAAGCATCGTCATCATCATCATCATCATCAAATAGATCTTCTGAAAGATCTTATCAGTTTATTTTCATGGGTTGGGAGGCTGAACGACAGTAACTTACCTCCGTCAAAGTCCTGAGAAGCAGAGAAGTCACAGTCAGAGGACGCATCGTATTGGGATCCTGACGCATCAGACTCGTAACCGGATTCGGACTCAGTGTCTTCTGCCTCGAGCTCTGCGCATGGCTTTTTCAAGATTGATTTGAGAACAGGAGCAAGCGGGAGTTTAGCGGGCGCGACAGGTGACGAGACGTTTGGAGTTGCCGCAACCGTAGTGATAGCTGAAGGGACAGAGGCTTCGTCCGAGGCATAGCAGCTGTCCTGCGAGAGCGAAATCTCCAGGTTGGGCAAGACGGTGGAGAGTGTGTCCCAGCTGTTCTCGCGGTTCTGGGGTTCGTCCATTTTGCTCCACACTAACGATAGCCAGGAAGCAGGCAGAAAACGAGCGGAGAAATAGGATCTGACAAAGGTTATGGCTTTTTTCAAAAACGCGAGAACTTGTATCATCTCCTCGGATGGTGGTAGGTTTCTGTGGGTTTGGTAGGAAAGATGTCGAGGTGAGAACCCTTCACTCCGTAACACCAAGTCCAAGGGTCGTAGGCAATTCGGTGGCTGGTCAAATTCAATAAGAATAGGCAGCTATGTTTCAATTCACTGTTGGGTGCTGCGCTGACTGGTGATTCCGTCGAGAGTGGATGGTTCGGGTGGCCTCCAGCAGAGCGAACGGAGTCCATCGTGATGAACTGCGACCGTAACACATTGAAAAACTTAGGGCAGAACGACCGGAATGACCCCGGCCAGAACGTTTTTCAGAGACATGATACGGAACAGCAACAAGCACCTTTCTTTTCCTTTTAGATATTCGGTTCGACGAGCAACTGAGTAGACCGCCGTTGTAGCATCGGCACAGAAGTCGGCTAGATTTTCTGCAGGTGGAGTAGTTCAAGCCGCCGTTGTATTCTTTCTCCTGACAGTAGTCTTTCCCTTCTTCTTCTTATACAATGACCCATATGACCCCCACGGCTCTTTGGAACTGCTCGCGACACCCAGGAAAATCGCAAGGTGATCGGTCTTTGGCGCTGACCGGAGACTGCGACGCGTTTGCTATGCAGCAAGCGAGGTATCGTGTTTCTAGGCAGACTGGAAATACAGACCCTCAGACTTGAGACTCTCTCAAAGTCGCGATGAGCTCGAACAGTGGGTGGGATTCACTGTCCGAACCTTAGATCCCCGCACGAGGCCGGACGACGCCGCGGGGCGGGTCTGACGGACAAGACCAGAGATCTGGAACACACTCGATTCCTCCAGAGTTAGGCTCTCGGATACCGGGCTTCCGAGAGTGTCGCGCAGTGGTCGTCGATGACGGGATAATACCTAATAATGGGATGGAGAGAAGACGATCTCCAGGAAGGCGATCGCATGTCCGCCCCATGACTCCTTGGGGCGCGTTCCGGCTCGCTTCCGGAGCGACGGCGCGCGCTCCGACCCGGCGCCGGCCCGCCTGAGATCATCCTGACTAAGCGGCTAAGCCGCTTTGGGGCTTGCCGCCTCGGCCGTTGCCGAAGACGAGAATCTTCCAGGCAGATAATCTTATCGACTGACAGACGGCTACTCAAGTGGCCTTTTCTCCCACCACGGCCTCGTCATTATTATTGTTGCCATTATGTCTCTATCTGCACATTTCCTGTGCTGATTACCGCTGACCGCGATGGATGATATAGCACCTTTACGTACCACTATCCGATTATCTGGCTGTGCCGGAAGCATTGGTCGTCGTGGTTGCTGGATTCGCTGAACGAATCTCCAGAGATGAGAGAGAGCATAATCAAAGATGAAGCTAAAGGATCAGGAACGAGATGAGGCCTAGTTCTGTGGATGAAATATCTCCCAAGACCAATTCGATCGCCTCTCTCTTATTCCAGCATCCTGTACTGTACCTACATGCCTCTGAACATCTTGAAACCATGTTGGTCGCTCTTCACTGTCCCCCGCCAGCTACTGGCCATTTGTCTCTGATGAGCTTTTTTAACCTTATTTCCCTGTTGCTTCTAAATTGGGACAACTGCTTTATTGCTTTAGACGAGGCCACAAAACCTGCACAGCCCGAGGAAATGATCTAGCGGACTTCCTGTTCCTCTCTGGCTGTGCAAACCTCTTTGACCAATTTTATAAATGGAACTGCTTCGAATAATGGACTGTGGCGGAGAGATGCATGAACCCACCAGATCATGCTCCCTGCAGATTCTGGACCCTGACTTGAGTTAAGATTTCAAACAAAGAATCTTAGCATTGCTTGCTGCTGCATCTCCTGCTTCATGACTCCCACCAATCACACATGGTTATCTAGACAAAGGAAGAGCCATTGCTGTTGTTCCCAACACTATTCTTTTACAAAACCAAGCAAGTGAATCGCATTTGCAGCCGCTAAATTTTATGACAGGATTGGATTGGGTCATTCCATTTAGCGTTCCAGAAGTCTGGGTTGCTGCTGGACGCTATGGCCATCAAAAATGACGAGGGACTTCCTCATCGCCGAGAATGCTACTAGTGTTTCAGGGAACAAGTTAATGTTAACCGCAGGCCTTTTGTTCACGTGTTTCATCGTGAAGAGAAGTGCAAGGCACTGAATAAAGCATGATTGGATTCTATTCTTGCAATATTATCAGATACCAGGTTATCCAAGCATCGTTGGAGTGGGCGCAGGAATTCCACCCAGCATCGCATTCCAACGTCCATTCCAGCGAGCTTATCGATATCCGTGCGCTAGCATCCCACCGGCCGCTGTGTGCCTTCAATTGATCCTGTGTCGGATCTAGGCGAACTGCCTGAGAAGATTGCCACGGCCGCTGAGTTAGCCTTGTTTGCTCAGGTGTTGGGGATATCAATTTATGACGCTTAAACTTCTGGTGGCGCCTCGAGTTGCAAAAGTACCGACTGCTCATTGCACAATATCCAAGCCTTCCTTGGCCCATTGTGCCTTTGTCTGTTTCACCACGTCTCGTGGTCTCCAGGATCATGAGTTTTCATTCTGCAATAGCTATTTTTTCCATTTCCCCATTTACTTCTGCCACGCTTTGGCTCTGTGATTTCGGCTGTTTCTGGCTTAGTGGATGTTGCATTCCTCCCAGTGGCTGAGAACGCAGCCCTACAGGGGTCGACGAATGTCAGGAATGTTCAGCCACCCATGTTTCCAGGTGCTCTCTTGGCTATGCCATGGAGAACTCGTTGGATCTCGTATGGCCTGGCTGGCAGTCAACTGTAGCCCTCCCTCTGCAGCACATTCTGTCCCATCTTTGGAGCAAGTGGAATGTTATACGAAAGTCCGGAAGTTGGGAGAGCCTTCGTCTTCGATATTCAAATAGGACCATCTGTCTTTTTTCTTTGCTTTGTTTTCTTTGCATGTATCGTCGCAGTTGTCAAACAATCATCAAACGATCAAACTACAATTTATTTGCAGCTTGATTCCACCCATTGACGGATAGCCGGGGGTCTCGTTGGACAACAAAGTCTCCAACCTCAGTGAGCATACTCTCCGCCGACGTTCGCCGATCGTAACGGACTTTGAGAGGTCTGAAGCAGTACCAGTGACTTCGTCGATGCAAACGGAAGGCAAAGCCATCGAGATGTTCGCGCAGCCCTTCGATCGTCCGCTCAACCATTTAATCAACCAATACGCCAACGTGGACTCCTCTAATGGTGACGGCAACAAAGAAGTGTCAGTTTCGGGTGACTGCGGCGACTTTTCGCCTATTGGCTCTTCTACTAGACACCATCCTCAGTCACCACAGCCCTGGAGCAAAGGGCTTTGGTACCTGCAGCAAGACGCAGCCTCATCCGCAGAGCAGCAGTCTGCGTTTCATGAAACCATTCTCCCTTCCGCCGTCTCAGATCTCAGCCTCGATCTCGGTGCATCATCCAGACCTGGAGAAGCTCGAGCTCTGCTCTCCTCGTCTCCATCTACACCCCCGGCAACTCCAAGCCGCAAAGCTTCTACTTCCAAGGGCGCTATATTAACCCCAACGTCTGTCCGCCATCCTGAGCCGAATGACTGTTGTGCCTTTCTGAGAAAGCACACCTTCTCTCCCAGTTTGATGCGTTCTTCGCATCCCCCCAAAGGTAAAATGGCATACCTGGAGGCTTGGGCTCAGCGGTTTCAGAACTTCAACAACCTCCGTGGATCGGAGGAGCATCTTCCGCTCTCGCCCCCGCTGTCAGACATTCTCGTTCAGCATGAGAATATCCGTCACGACAACACTGCGCAAATGAATGTTTCAACAAGCGGCCCATCCACTGATGGGGTGCTGAGGAATTCCACCGAAATGCCAACACACTACGATTCGAACATGTTCCATCACCAATCACCCTCTGTCAGCATGCCATCGCCGTCGGCAAACGCGCTCGCGAGACCAAGATATCTCGGTTACCCGAACTACGCAGCCTTGACCACGTCAAGTCCGGCTTCACCAGATGACATTTTCCACTGCCCGCATTCATCGAAGTCGCAGCCGATGCCTTCCTGGAATACCGATACTCTTGGCACGCCTGCTCTTCCGTTCACGCCTGATCTCCATAGCCACGATAGCCAGTCGTGGTGGTCTCTCATGCCTTCTCGGGTACCTCAGTATCAATCGATGGTGTCGCCCGTTCCTCAGAGACCGATTCAGAGCATAAACCAAAATGACTTGCTGCAAGGGGGTCTGATGATCCAGCTTGGTCCATCATTCGACATGTCATCGGCCGCAGGATCATCGTTTTCTTCATCAGGTATGCCTCCGGTGACTACCCACGAGCATCGCCCATGCCCCAACATCCCCGCTGCCCGGCAGAGGTTCTCCAATGATTCCCCATTCGCGACATCTCTTAGCAGCAATTCTAGCGACCCATCGCGGTCGCCATCTGTCTCTCCTACGAACACGACGTCGCCGAAGTCAGGAGTGGCTGCGCGCAACGCAGCCAATATGAGGATCAACCAGCGCCGCAGTCACAGGCTCAAGCTCTCTTTGCAGCCTTCAAGTGGGCCCAAGCCAGTAAAGGCCCCAGGTGGGTCATCTGGCAGTCCAAAAGGTGCCAACAAGACGGTCTGCGTGTCATTTGTGAACTTCACCCCCGAGGACAGTCACAAGATCCTGACGGGCGTGGCACCTAGCGGCAGCTCGAAGACGAAGGCGAGGCGGGAGCAGGAGGCACGAGAGAGGCGGCGGAAGCTGAGCGAAGCCGCAATTATGGCCGTGAGGAAAGCCGGCGGAGACGTGGAGGCATTAGAGGCCGTGCTGTGTTGACTATCCGCCGAGGAATTTTAGCTGCAGTGTTGTATTTGTATTATTCTGGAATGCGGGCGTTCCTGGGTCGGGGCATTAGCATTGCTTTTTCTTTTTGGTGCATGGAATTTGGAGCCCTGGAGGCCGGGTTATATACACTTACACATGTGTGCATCTACTCTGGTTAGTAGATTATTTCTATTCTCTCCATTCTAATAATAGCGACAAATTTAGAGTTCTTCCAGATGTGATGTATTCCTCCGAAGCAGGAGATACTTTCGATAGCTGTGCATTTTAAATTCAGTCACAGTGGACAATAAAATTCACTGTATGTACTTCTATTTAAACTTCGAAGATCAAACAGCACGGCAACATGCCTCTGTGCTTGTATGTATTACAGCATGCGGGCCTAACCAAAAGTCTTTTCTATAACTAAATGTTTCATATATGCCAGGTAGAAACTGCAAAAAGTTCGCTGACTCGTCTCGCCAATTTTGCGAAGCTGTACCCAGGTAGGTACTATGCAATAAACAGAAAAAGACGAGAGGATGATCTTGCCTCTGAAAACTCGCCCTATAATCGCGTCAGTGTACCTACAGTGCACCAATTCCGAACCCAGCAAAGCGACTCCCTATATAAGTATGCGGTGTGCATGGATATACATGACAGTACTGTCCTCCCGAGAACCGGTCCGACTTCCCTTCCCATCATGCGCGGAGAATAAATCGGCCAACTCAATCGCTGGAGGGGAATCCGAGGTGGCCATGACGGCATACTAAGGGTTCCTTCCGACTTTCCCCACCCTTTGACGCGTCTCGCCCAGCCTTGGATGCTCCGGGAAGGCTTGCCTCAAGAAACTTTTGACTGCCGATACCAGCTGCCTTATCAGTGAGCTCTCGCTGTTAACCTAACAAGCGTGTATGTCACAGTTAAGATTATTCTACGGTTGTAGCATGACTTGATAGTTTCAATGCCTCCGGTATCTACAGTAATGTTTCTACTTTACATAGCTATATCTTTATTCTCAAGCGTCGGATGTCCGTTCAAGAGATCCGTTTCCTATATCTGCCAGCTATGAGGTTCTCCTTAAACTAGAACAAAGAACATTTCTGCAAGGCCGGAGGCTGCAGTTTTGCATATATAAGATAGGAGGTATGTACCTAGGGTCGGGAAATTCCCATCCCGTCCCGTCGGCCCGGGACCTGGGGGAATCGGGAATCGTTTCAAGGACGGGAACAAGCAACATGACATACCATGAATGCCAGATAAGTAGGTCTTTTTCATATATCTATTTTTGACTTTAGGGGTACCGTGTCTATCGTAGGGACCTGGTCAGGGCCGGCGGGAAATTCCCACCCAATTTCCCGGCGGGACGGGCGGAACCTGGATGGATCGGGGCGGGATGGGAATTTCCCAGATCGGAATTCCCACTCAGTTACCTAATGTAACTACCTAGGTGCACCTATGGACACTGGCGCTGGTAGGTCTGTACAGTACAAGTTCGACTGACCATTCCAACCCTGCCTCTTGAAGGAAAACATTGAAGTTGATGCTGTACAGTACAGAACGCAGTGCAGGAATAAGCCAACATAGTATACTAGATAGATGCAGCCCTCCCTCGAGCTGAGCTGAGCTGAGCTAGTACGTCACGTCATGCTCGAAGGTTTTGTGCAACAACAGGCAAGAATAGCATGGAAAAAAGAGTAAGATAACCATGGAGTAGGTCAGCTAATTGCGTTTTTCTTTCTTTCTTTCTTTCTTTCTTTCTTTCTTTTAGGACACGCTGACGCAATCCGCGTAACATACCTCTCTCTCTCTCCCCTGCCGCCCTCTCTTGGCCGCAGTGGGGTAGGTGCTTCAGTCGTCGCTGGTTGTACCCTTTAATTTAACGATCAGATGATCGATCTGTTAATGTTTTGTCATGTCTGCTGCGTGAGCAGGCCGTTTTTAAATGTGGGGAGTGATGGTGCAATGTCCGTTTCTTTCAGACTTTTCTTTTATTTATCATTATTGGGAAACCGCTGTGGATATTTGGATATATAGCATAAGATACTATTCTTTGATTGGAGATGATGAGCGATGAGTTCTTTCGGTATTTGTTTCATTTCATTTCAGTTCGAAGGGCATCATTTTGATTTGATTGCTTCGATGCGTGCCTGTTGTTGAATGCATTCAACGTGGGTGTTAGCGTGTCGTTCTAGACTTAGTTGATGACAAAAAGGCGAGTAGATAAATTAACGATAGCATAATATTGGGAGAGAGTAAATTTACTTTTCTAAACTGCTATGTCCGGGAATATTTACCTGTGGATCCTTATATGCAGTCGATCCTTCTGACCTAGAGATATAGCTATAGGTTGAGACGCCAGCGTAGGTTCAAAGGAACAGACAGTTTGGCACCGTGCTCATCATTTACGGTGGGGTAATGTAGGTGGAAGCATGCGGCATATATGAGCTGAAGAATAGCAGCGTATGATTTACTGAGGAAGCAGTGTCTCTTGTTCGTTGGGTAATGTACATACACTGCTGGCTGAGCTGAAGCTTAACAGCACCGCTGAAAGGGTGGGAAAAAAAAGACTCAACTCGCCGTCGAGATAAAATCTCCGCTCTCTATCGTCAGTTTTCCCCAGGAGTATCTTAGTAGTTAGTCTACACGATAATAATCTGGCAGGTTATTCTGCTGCCCTATCATCTCAATCAATTCGATTGATGAGCCTCATAGTCGCACAGCCTCGCCTTGCGGGGATTCATTTTCAGCTGATCGGGGCTGTGCAGGAGCTGAATCCAGCTGCGGATTATTATCGCACCGTCCGTCGCACGGGAATTCTCTTTGATTTTGGTTACTCTCTGCTCCCTCGTTCTCACTATCAGTACAATCATCGGGAACTTCCGAGAAATCACGGAGAGTTATTAATTCCACTTTCGACATTATTTTTAAAGTTTCCCCGGTCTCACAGTGGGTTGCGTTTCCTTGTTTACTCCATTATTAGTATTTTTATAATTATTCCGTACCCAGTAGCATAAACGACAACGACGAGCGATTGCCTTCTACGGAAATTAAATAGATGCACCTGCATATTAAGATGATCAGTGACTAACAAGTAAAAAAACCACCGACATTGATGACTAAGGCGGGGTTGGCATCGATAGCGTGTTTCGGGAGACAAAGTTCCTAGTAAAAATATTCCGACGGAAGTGCTTTTTGAGTTCTCTAGGGCTGAAAGAGGGTTCTGAAACATGCCAAGTTGCCGTACGGAGTATCTGCCGCGGTGATGATCGGATCGTCAGCTTATGCTATATTAGTACTGTATGCTGTGTTAGCTAGGTTTTCGTCTGTGAATAACTCTATTTTTGGATGAAGATTATGGATTGTGATTGTGTTGTATAAACATTTGAAAGCATCGTAGGAAGATTCGTTTTGGTGGGCATAATGATGGGTCGTATTGAGTGCACGGGTATGCGGTAATCGTCTTAGAGAATTAGAACTGCACATCAGAACATAATAAGACGTGCATTCAATGGAGCATGACTACAGTAATCTTCACCCACTTTGGGTCCCACCCGTCAGCTTTCCCCGTCTCCATGACAGGAGCGCGGCAGGACCCCTGGCGTTGACGGTTGGCGCTAGTGACAAGTCTCAAAAGCCCAAAGTCTGTCAGTACGTAGAGTTAGGTACTGTTTTTCTACTGCGCAGTAGTGCGTACGGAGTAGACTAGGGATGAGACAAGAAGCTTGGGGTCCAGAGCTTAATTTCTCTGGTCGCGAATCATGGTGCTGTGCTATTCAGCAGCGGCTATGAGATCTCAAGACCTCAGTGATGAAAGACAGCACTTCGGTGCGCCACGGTTGAGTGCTCTATAAATATAGTATTTTTTAACCTTTTGGAGCAAATATGCTTGACGGGCGTTGAGGTTAGGCTGGATTTGACTGACGGGAGTTGTACTGCCCGTAGCATGCAAGATCAAGTGAGAAATCCAGCCTTCAGGGGTATAATATACTCCGTACCATGTCATTAGTGAAATGCGCAGGACTGCGGAGGTTTATCTGCTGTCAGGCTGTCAAGGTCTCGACCGCGGTGACTGCCGCTTTGTTTATGATTCCCTTGCCCCAACTTTCTGAGCTTAGGTATCATACTTCTACTCCATGGAAACAGATGACGTCCACGTGGGAGGTACTGCGTGCCACGGGGCACCAGGGATTTTATGCACTAATTTTGGCAAACTCATGATGAATGCAATGATTGAGTATTGCCCGGTGTGTCTGTCTCAGCAGTACGGAGAGCTCCATGCTGGCATGCAGATAATGCACGACAGTGATATTCGTCAAGGGTCATCTGAGCGCTGAAACCGGTACTGTAGAGACTGCAGAGATGAAACCGTACAAGCTGGGCACATCATTGGCAGATCTGAAAAGGAGACCTGCAGCGTCGAAGTAGTGTGCAGCGGGCCAATCATGATTATCATGGTGCAATTGGCACCAGGGGCTTGTGGATCCAGGGCGATTTAGCCGGGTCCTGCTTTTGGCTTTAACGGCGCAGAGGTCTAACGACTCGACGGGGTTGCGGTTCTTGCGAACGGCGGTGGGTAGCCAAGTCCACACCTACCCATCTCTCCTTGTTGCCGAAACAGGTCGCATCATTGATGGTACCTATACTTGGCTTGACTCGGGGCCTTTTGAACACTGGAACTGGATGGCTGCCGACAGAGTTACCACAATCCATGGAATCAGGCGGATGGACGGCGCTGTGGCTATCGCACGGACATGAGTATCAGAAGCTGTTGTGTCTGGCTGAGTCTGGACGAGAAACACGGTGGTCAGTTGCATGAGAAACGGAACTGACAGAACAGCTGCCCCTGACCTGGCCACGCAAAAACTCCGCTGCCGTGCACCGTTTCAACTCCCAACTTTCCAGAATCCGGGCTGGATGGGCTTGAGTGCAACCTGCCCCTGTGCAGTGGGTCAGTCCTCGTGCGTTATCTGCTGCATGAGAGGATCGTGCGTGGAGACTGCGGGTGAAAGCGAGGATGGTGAACTGCTGGTTGCGCGCCAACAACGTCCCCAGAAGAGCCGCAGAGGACAGAAACGGTAAAGGACGGTGGCCACACCCCACCACGGAACACTCCGTATGTTCCCCCTTTTCGCCGGAAGCTGTATCCTTCAGGGCTCCGTCGGTTCCTGGATCGACTGGTGGTCAGCGGCGGGGGGTCTTGCGCAGGCTCGTCCGCCGTGCTGCACACTGACCACAGAGACCCTCTCCAATGTGCAGCTGGACGGCAGTGACTGGTACCGCAGGAAGTACCGTGTCGATCTGATCGTTATATATTTGTTCTCAACGGGTCTGCGGGTGCTGCAACCCCCCCGCGGATGGCGTCCTGTCCTAGCTCGTGTCCGCGACTCTTCACTGTCCAGCATCTTCTCCACCAGCGACCAGGTAGAGTTTCAGCCGAAGCGAGCCATCGGCAGTCAATCTCCAGGTTCTAAGTCCCACCTCTCCTGAGTCTTGCTCTCAGGAGCAGAACGCAGTCGTTATCCTGTTCAGGTCCGCTCCTCGACGCAGTACTACTGCGCATTCTTTGAGCGCCCATCCGGGGTTTTCACACTCCGATTCTTCACGCCTGTGTTCGCATCGCCGCCGCTGAACGCAGCACCCTGGTTCCCTGCGCTCCTGGGACACGAATCATGGCGTGAGAATCTTACGCATGGTATGTCAGGAAACCCCCGCTTCATCCGTCAGATCGCCTGTTCTCCGTTTCGGTCTTCAGAACCTCGAACCAGCTTCTGGAGAGCTGAAATCATGTGCGCAGCTCTCTTTTTGTTGGCATGCCGTCGCATACTGCTGATCCTGCCTGTACAACCTTATCGATGTTCTCTGATAACACCAACATTGCAGGGACTGGTCTAATTGGGTTGATAGTTCTGTGCTGACCCGGTTCTAGCATGATCTAGCGCTCTTCCAATAAACTTTGTCTCTTGCGACACCTTATTCCATCACGCAGCATCACATGGTGGTGCCGATTTAGGGCTGGAAGCGATGCAGCCCGCTCATCGACCAGAGCCCCTCGAGCTCGGTTCACTCACCCGTTCCCGCAGCGCCAGTATATCGACAACAATATCGAGCGAGTTCCAGTTTCCAAAGATGAATATGACTTCGCCCCCACCAGTCACCCCCGAGCCCGCGTTCATCGCCGCTTCCGCTGCTTCTCAGATCATCGCCGCAGAGCTGGAGAGCAATGAGGTTCGTTTGGGTGGCGACGAAGGGGGTGCGGCAGTAATCGGAAGTGTCGTGGTCACTCCTGCATCCCTCTCCCTTCTGAATGGTTTCCTGGACCATCTGCTATTCAATATTCTGGCTGCAGCCAAGTCTACTCAATTAAGCTCCATCCGCCCCGCTGTCGCTGATGTTCTGAAGCCTCGACTCGCCAAGGAAGTGGTCTCTGCGGCGGACGAGGAGCTCAGTGAGTACATGGGCGGCGGAGAAGACGAGTCTGAGTTGAACGGCGACCAGGAACCACGCGGTGAGTTTGACCTCATTCGGTCATGGAAGCTCGCACGCTTGCGATGCATGGTCTACACCCGGTTAGGGGATATGGAAGAAGAGGAGGAGGAGGACTACATTGAACGAGAGGGGCTGGGAGACGGCCAAGGTGACCCTCGAGGGGTCTCGAGCCATGCGGGAAGCATTACACCCGCTGCAGCCATTTTCCTCACTTCCATCATTGAATATATTGCGGAGCAGGCTCTGTTAATCGCTGGAGAAACGGCTCGGTCTCGGATGTCAGCAAAAATGAGCAGTAACTGCGACAGACAGGGGGAATCCGCCGTTGAGCAAACCTGTCAGTTGGTCGTGGAGGATATTGACGTGGAGAAACTGGCTATGAATTCGACCCTTGGACGGCTTTGGAGAACATGGAAGAAACGCGTCAGAGGTCCAGCTTTGTCGCGCACGGTTTCGAAAGAATCCTTTATTCGTCGTGGTTATACTACGAGTAGCAGAAAGAGCAGCATCATTACCTTGGATGAACCGTTAGGGCGGGATGCTTCAGTTCAGACCCCGGTTGCGGAGGATCAAGAGCAGGTTGACCCTGCCTCAGGCGCGAATGACGTGAATGAAACTGAGCTGCCGGGTCCTGCTGCTGATGATGCTGAAGTCGAAACAGCGGCAATGCAAGCGACTGTGGCTCAGAAAGTACGGCCTCGAAGCTTGATGGTGGTGGCGTCGCCCACAGGTTTGCCAACTCCTACATCTCCGAACACTGGATCACCGAGCACGAGCACTGCTCATAAGGTCGGGGATTCAACGTTTGGTCATAATCGGTCTATGTCTCTACCGACGCCTACCTATCCTCCGCACTCCGCATCTTCAACTGAGGATCCTGATAACAACGGCGGGTTCGTCACACCGACCGAAGAACGGATGCAATTGGAGACGATGTATGAGCATGATGAGTCTGCCGAAGCAACGATCGACGGCGCTGGCTCCTCAGCTCAACACGGCACTACCGCGCCTGAGCGCCGAGATTCAATGGAACCAGAAGCTCGAGGACGGCCTGAAAGCGATAGAGACGTTGCGCGGCAAGTTGATGCATCAGTCAGTGTTCCGACCGCCGCTTCTGCACAGCGACCGCAAGGAAAATCAAGCAGAGAGGTTTCTCGCAAAGAGGGCGGGTCTACGTATTCTCAAGAAGCCAGTGATTCTGTCAGACAGTCACACATGCAAGGCACCAACTCCTTGCCTGAGCCGCACTCCGCCTCCACGCAGTCTACTATCAACCATCATTATGTCAATAGCTTCCCTATGCCGGCGCGATCTTCAGGTCCCAACATTTCAACTGCGACTACCTCAAAGTCGCAAACTGAAACCCCTGGTACCGCGTCTCGCCAACAGGGAGACGCCCCAGAGGGCACTCCAAGAAGGCCGCAGGCTACTCCTCGCCACGTTTCTCGTTCCTCTGAGAGCATTGGTGCTCCTCCTCCTTCGACTTCGGATGATAGTGATGGCTCCGGCTCCAGGACTCAATCTCGGACGAACTCCCAAAAACAGCAAAGTGGAAACCAGAATCGCCACGAACAAGTAAGTCCTGTGGTACCGCAGGAACCCGAGCGAGCGGCCGTTCAGCGGGTGTCTGGGAGACCTTCGATGTCGCGAGACTCGGGCGGCTCCCAGTCTCGCAGGTCTCTAAGCATCAGCAGCAGTCGTGAAAAGCGTCCACCTACTGCGGGATCAACCGCGTCTCATGTTTCAAGTAAATTAAAAGGTCTTATTGGACTGCAACAGGGGGCCGGCCACTCGCGCATGCGCAGCTCTTCCGAGGCAACTGGGAAGAGTGGTGAAGGAGCAGATGACGCCAAGTCAGAGTTGGACAAACTGGTGGATAGTGAAGAGACTATCCATTATACTTTGACGCCGCCGCGCATGAGAGAGATGGATGTAAGTATGATAGTATTGCCTGTTAACTGATGCGGCAGCTCATTTTGAATTTAGGTACCCGACTCGTCGCAACATGGCGCACCCCGGACTAGCACTTCAGAACAGGCTGACTTCTTGAAGAACACGGCACCGCCTGTGCAGGAGCAGCAGCGCCCACAATCACCCGGTAGAAAGCCGCTCAGAGGAGTGAATGGACTACGTGCTCATCCCCCGGATCCTTCGGATATACCAGACTTTTACAAAGCGAGGTACACGGCAATTCCACAATCATCTAAGCCGAAGCCACAGGCCCGGGATGCAAGACCAGCAGCCGAGTCGACTCGTGAAATTGCTGAATTTATCAGGTCTACCGGACCGCCTTTGAGCAAACTCCCCGGCAGTCTGCAAAATGATGCGAAACAGCAGCGCGGAGAACCTGGCTCCGCTGCCGGCGATGTTAGGTCTGGGACCTCGACAAATGTCTCGCGTCGCTCAAGCACAAAGGACACATCGATGCCCAAGAGGAACGGTCCACGTCTGGAGGCGCGACCTGCTGTCACTTCGAAAAGCGACCAGACGACCGCTCTTATCGATTTCATTCGAGAGGGTCCGCCGGTACCGGGTGGACATCGCATCCCCAGAACTGTGGCACCTTTCCGGACTACAATGGACTCGGACGAGCTACAGGCCCTTGGACCTGTCCCTGACGGGAACGATGCGGCGACTCGCAACTCCGTTGTCAGTGCCCAAGATGGATCAACTACAAACCAGTCTCTCTACTCCTCTTCCAACTCTCATACGGGACTTCTCGAGTCGACAAATGGCGCGAATGACCAAGCCAGCCAAGCCGTCCAGTCGTCTGCGCCTTCCGCTTCCTCGGACGTACTCCCCGGCAACTCTGCTCCGGACGATGACGTGCGCCCTGCCAGGAAACAGCGCCGGGTGCCGGATCCGTACGCCATTCCGGACTCTGATGATGAGGAGGATCTCGATGAGCTCCTTGACGCTCCAAAAAGAAAGCAAGAGCGAGAAGAGGAAAGCTTGATAGATTTCCTGCGCAATGCTCCTCCTCCCCCTGAAAATGATAGACCCCCACAGCCATTTTCAGTCAATTCCGCGCCTCCCAAGACCTCCAGTGGCCTTTCAACTGCATCGTCCGTGAAATCTCGTTTTATGCGCAGCACGTCGTTGGACAAAATACCCAGCCCCAAGCCCTCGAGGTCTTCCCTGCGCGCCCGTCGATATACGAGCGCCATAAATCCGGGATCAATCTCAATTCCTTCGTCGCCTGCAACTCCAGGTGTCTCAGATTTCAGCTCTCATATGGACAGTAACAATTCTACGGGACAATCTAACTATTCATCAAAACCTATCTCGCCCCGCAAAGCTACTGTCACTCCTATCACACAGAGACGAACTGCCACCAGTGATCTGGCTGACTTCCTGAGGAACACGGGGCCGCCGGAGCCGCCCGCGCCCAGAGCATCTTCTATAGCTGAAGAGGAGAAGGATTCCTCCGTTGCAGGCTCATTTTCAAAGCTATTTTCGCGTCGAAAGAAGGTGGAGGTCTAGAGCGTTGCGTCCCTTATGTCCTTGTTTCATTTCAGGCTGCTGGGTTTGCAATTTATGAACTGATCATTGGTTATGCGCGTTCATTTCTGGAGGCCTAAATTTTTGAGCGTTCTGAGCGTTCCGAACTAGCGTGATGATATCCCCATTTCTTGGTTTTTTTTTAATATTGTTGAGATTTTTTATTCTTCATTCAATAACGAGGCCCGGGCTTTTTTTTCTTTCTGACAGTGCCAAGGGCAAATGGCTGTTTGTGGGATATGTGTAACTTCTTTTCTAGCGAGAGACCATGTGAACATTCCTTGAGTGGATCTATTTTTTTTCCTTTGCTTCAATTCCTTCCTCTGCAGATGTCTTCCTGGATGACTGTGTCTCTCATATTTCTTCTCCGATATCTTTTTTCGTATTTTCTTTTCTTCCAGTTGGCGATCATGTATATGATTTTCTTACCTGGGGATGAAGCTCTATGGTCCTCATTTTATGTACATACATTCAATTCTGTGTCATCCTATGTGATTCACATTAGGCTGAAGTCTTTTTTTTTTTCTTTTCCTTGTCATGTATATGTAAGCTAACGGAGCTTAATTTCACTTGGTTGTTGACAACTGATTCTCTTAATGAAAGCAGCATTACCTGTCATTTATGTATGCTTTGTTTCTTCGAGAGGTCAATCGGAGAAATGGATATTTTCTGAACGGCTTCACGGTCAATGCATGTGACGGTTCGCCTCATCTTGCTGAATTTGCGGGGAAAGGCCTCATCTATGGCCCTCGCGTGATTAATCTTACTATACGAGCAGCGCACCGCGCTCTTCAAGCACCTACTTATTAAGACGGTAATATGGTTTGGATAACCATATATCTAGGATCTACGTAGCCGGTGCATGGGACTAGTCGGATTTATGGCATACCTCGCATCTAGCATGAGCGTATGACTTATAGATAGGAGAGTTGGAGTCTTTTCTGGGACTCCACTACAGATTACAGCATATGTAGACTTAGTAGGTACTTACGTAGTAGTTGTAAATGAGAATTCTCGTCTCTCAAGCTGGATCGCATGGAGATATTCTCAGTGGTGCTAAGGGTAGTCCGTGGGTTGAAGTGTTGTGCGTCGTGTTGACGCACGGAACATCGTTGATCCAGCCACTGCTTTCCGGACCGTCGAGCCCCTAACACCTAGCAGCGTGGCATCACCGGTGACCGGCTTCCAAGCCAAGGCTCAATCCTCCAAGACCTCACCGTCGGGCTGCGGGCGACAAATTTCATTATTCAAGATGGGAGCTTCCGCGTTCAGCTCGAGGTCTTTCCTCGGCCTCCTGTCGCTCCTCCTGTTCTTCCCCTTCTCCTATGCTCTCAAGTTCGACTTGCCCGCGACGACCGGGAAGCATGAGCGGTGCATACGGAATTTCGTCTCCCAGAACCAGCTGGTGGTTGTGACCGCGATCGTGAGCGGCCACCGAGGAGATGGGCAGGTTGTCAACATGCACGTATGTGGAATCTAACCTGCGATTGTCTATTATTATTATTATTATTATTATTATTATCGGCTTTCCGTAACTGACGAGAGATGCGTGGAACGACGACAGATCCGAGACGCCCTCGGAAATGAGCATGGCCATCCCAGAGACATTGCAGGGGAAACCAGACAGGCGTTTACCTCCCCCGCCGACACTGCATTCGACGTCTGTTTCGAGAACCAGCTTGTTTCGCGCCGTACGTTCACACCTCTCTCTGCAAACAGAACGCACCGCAAACAAACCAGCGAATGATCCTCTGACAATCATCTCCTTGCAGAAGCCATGGCGAACCCCTCCCGCCACATCGAGCTCGACATCGACATCGGGGCCGACGCCCGCGACTGGTCGAGCATCCAGGCCCAGGAGAAGCTCAAGCCCGTCGAGACCGACTTGCGGCGCATCGAGGAGCTGGTCGCGGAGATTGTGAACGAGATGGAGTACCTGCGGGCCCGCGAGCAGCGGATGCGCGACACCAACGAGAGCACGAACGAGCGGGTCAAGTGGTTTGCGATCGGGACCATGGGCATGCTGGTCGGGTTGGGCGCTTGGCAGGTTATCTATTTGAGGGCGTATTTCAGGTGGGTTAACCCTATATCCCTTGTGCTGTTTCCGTTCCAAACCAGTCGGGAGTCGGGTCTTCTTCAAATAAATCAAGTACAGGGGCTGATTCGTTTGCTATAGGTCGAAGCATCTTATCTAGATACTTCATTCCGCTTTTTTTCCCTTCCTGTACGCATTGAACGGTAGAATGAGGTATAAATAATGCCTTTCCTTTGTTTACTGACGGTCGAAACGATTGACTACATGCACCCTATGGCTTGCTTGCTCGCTGTCCTGTATCTCTTTCCCCACACTGATGTCTTAGAAAATCGTTACTTAACGCATGAGGGAGGCCAGAAATCCATAAATCTAATAGAGCATGACAATGACAGTGTAACAAGATCCGTGCTTGCTACGGAGAACTTGATTGGCTGTAAGAACCTGCGTTTTGATTAATGTACGGAGTACGAACTTGAAAAATAGAAAACCAATGCAACTGGGGACGGAGAATGGGGGATAGTTGAGGTACCATTATTCCCTCCCGACAAAGAGTTTGCTGATACCGATGTCTTCAGACCAATCTTCAAGACAACCCTGAGATAGTGACTTCACTTCGGTAGGACATTGGTCGCCGGACGTCGAAGGAGGAGCACCGGTACGCAAAGTTGATTTTCGAGGGGAATCAATTCGCACGAATGGGAATTGGAGTTAGGATCAATGATATAATAACAGCTTTTATGCTACTGCGCGGAGGTCAACCGTTAACAACGGCTTTGTTTCCCAAGAGAGAGAGTGCGGAGCTGGTATGACCCCCGCATGTCCTCCGTGCAGGGATCTACCCTCCAGGGACACCAAATCTGCTGATAACGGGCCTGTCCGTGCAATTCAACGAACTGTCAATTATCTCTATTGTGAACACTTATCGTGAGACTAGAATCACAGATCTCACTACCACTTTAGTCCTGTCGAAGCATTGAAGTTCTCTCCATAAGTGCACCAAGTTCCTCGAGCGGAGATCTTTGGCTTCCCCGATCATTGACTATCTCAGACCAATTATTCGTGGACTTTAGTTTGTCTGCAACAATAGCCCGCATAATAATAATTCGTATCATCGTCAGGAACTTTCCAATCACAGCGTCCGGAGTTTTCTCCAGGAACGCCATGATCTCTTGTGCTAAATGTCGAGCCCGTATACGGGCGTTGTCCGAGTGCACCTAAGCAGCGCTGCGGGGTTAAAGGAGTATTTAATGATAACCTCACGAGTACTATACTGCCCTACATAGTTCCTTCAGGCTGTCTTCACCTGATGATCTTGTAGCCCAGCCCAATTCCCCCGTTCACTGATGTTGTTATTCTCACGGAACATCCCCGCTCTGCTGCTCTGCATCGGAGCGGCAGTGGCGGCGTTTTCACCTGTGATAGCTGCCGGCGGTACGTCGTTCCTGTCGACACTGTCCCACTACGCCCGCCAGCTCTTCACCGAATCGATGGACTGGTTGGATCGGCTGTACGATGCAGACGCAGGATACGTCTTCGATCCGAGTGCCGCAGCGGCTCTCCGACATGACACGCGCACCTCGGCCTGGTATGCGGTTGGGCTGTTGGCGCGGAACCGGGGAGATGATGTTGATCAGGCGATGCTCATTATTAAAAATGTGATAGATGGCCAGTTTAAGGATCCAAAGGATCAATGGTACTGTATATACAGTCTATCATTTGCCGAATTTCTCGATTCTCAGACTACCCCTTCAATTTCAGACTTGCATACATGCTACAGTTTGCCATTTTACACCGTTAACTAACAAATAAATATACAAATGGCCAGGTACGGCACGTATCAGAAATACCCAGAGGAGCCAACGGTCGGTACTCCCGCTTATCCGCCAAAGATGTACGACACTTGGGACCCCAACTGGAGGGGCTTCATTGGGACTGCCTTCATCATCGCTCTCGAGGAGTTTCCCCATCTGATAAACCACGAGATGACCAAACTGATGCACGAGTCCCTTTACAACAACACCGTAGGGGACAGCTACCGAGTCGGTGGTGTCGACGGCGACAATCTGTATCCGTCGTACAGCAATCCAGTATGTTCTGTCTATCGCACGGAGACTCCACGACCCTGCTGAACTGGTTACAGTCACTTATGCGGGCGATAACATCCGCCTGGACCGGCAATGTCTTCCAGGACAAGAACATGACCGAGGCAGGAGAGATGTATGCCAGGGAGATCATCGAGCTCTTTGACCGCGCAAACACGCTCTCGGAATTCAACAGCGCCACCTACACCGGTGTTTCCCTCCTTGCGCTGACGATGTGGGCCAAGTACGCCCCGGAGACGTCGGTCATGAAGTCGAAGGGAAGGGAGATGCTGCAGTATACCTGGGAGACGGTGGGCAGTCTGTACCGCGCAGGATCACCGCCTGGCTCAGTGACGGAATCAGTATCGGCGCGGAGAGCTTCAACGAGAGCGTCGTGGGCGGACCGGCCATCAACCCGACGCAGTTCAATCCCGCCGTGATCCAGTGGGACACCGGGGCCGGGGTTGGGTTCATCACTGTGCGTGTCTTTCCCTTCTATAAGCTCCTCCATCACAGCTTCACCCTACTACTTGATGATAATCTATCCACACTGACTGACCATATCATAATTAATGCACTCCAGCTCCACGCCACCGAGAAGGCGATCGACGCCGTCGCCGGCCCGGGCTACCTCAACATCACCTACCCCTACGGGACATCGGCCTCGCAGTTCCAGCTGCTCGTCTCCACGTTTGCAAACAAGGCAGATGTTGCGGGGTGGGAGGACGTCCAGGGGCTGAAGGTGATTCCCTCGGGGACGGTGGATCCGAACGTGCGCGTGGCGTACAGCATGAGCGATGGGACGATCAAGTAAGTTACATACACGTTGAATTTGTCAGGGATGTACAATGCGCAGCGGTGAAGCTTCGAGAAGATATGCTGACCTTGGTACCTACGTACGTAAAACTATTATCAGTGACTTCACATTCTGGAACTTCACATACTCGATGCCGGCGAATAACAGCTCTGCGGTGCCGAATATCTTGCTTCAAGTCGAGCTGGATGGAGTAGTTTATTATTATTGAAACTCGTTTTCAACCCCCTTACTTATATGCGGATACAGATACAGATACATAGGACGAAGATCTGTTGTTGGTAACCTAGGTTGGCAGTTTGCAGTTGGGACTTATTGCTGCCTGTTTTTCTTTTCATGGAGTTTATATATGGAGAGATAGCTAATTGGCTGAGAGAATTTTCTTCTTGGTCTTGCAGTTCATGCAGGAATAGAAGGAGGAGGAGGAGAAGAAGAAGAAGAAGATGATGATGATGAAGAGGGGGAAAAAGGCTGGTCTTGAGAAAGTATCGATGGAATCTACACAAGTCTAGTCTAGTATATATACATGTGCCAAAATGATAACATTTATACATAAAGGAGACCTTTTTTTTCCCTCTAGATGAAGACGCCAGGCTCTGTTTCCTTCAAGACTGATCCATAATGGCCATTTCTTGGTTTTAGTGACTAAGCAACATAGACGCCGGACATCCTATTTTATCCCCGTCCGCTGCTGATTTCATTCAACAGTGATATTCGATCATGGCAAATACACATACTCAAGGCCTCACTGCTTGCAATACATATTTTTCGTCTATCTCTAAGAGGCAAAAACACAAGTACTATTTACAACTCTGCTGGACAGGCAACGCCTACCCATGCATATGTTGAGTCAGTTCGATGGGTAATTACAAATTAATATAATTAAACATGGATGGATCTACCCCCTCCCCCTTTGTTTTTTTTTTCTATGTCCTTTTCCATCTCTCTTTTTTAACTCTCAGTTCCAGGGGATCATGTCAGGTCCGAGGCTGGCGTTTACGTACGTAGAGCGGATCACTCCTGGGTGATTTCTGTTGTAGTTTCGTCTCGTGAGTAGTCATCTCGTCTCGTTTTCGGGAAAAATTTTGCATGTTTGATCCGGCTCGCTCGTTTCAAATGCAGTCGTTTCGTGATCTCATTCGTCCAGAAGGCTAACACTTTGATGTTCGTATGAGGGATATGGGCATTGATGCGTTGATAGGTCGTCGGACGCGTAAGTTGACGGCTTTATGGCGGAGAGACTGTATTCATACTTGTCGAAAGATTCAACAGCAGTCTGTCTGCGTCTAATGGTTCTTCAGCCCCCCTTTTGCGGTGTCTGCCCGGACATTGGCCACGTTGAGCTTGCCCTCTCCGAAGTCGCGGTAGACCTTCTCCCTGGCCATGGCCTTGTCTTCCCGGATCGTCAGGCAGTTGATGCCTAGGAATGTCGTGATTCTGTTGATGACCAGAAGCGCCCAGTGCATGTAAGCGACAAAAGCGAATACGAGATACGCTCGCAAGTACCACAATTCGATCGTTGCGCTGACCATGGGGAGACCGAATCGAGGCAGATTTCCGAGGAACGCGCCTCCAATGAGTGGAGTAATGAGCACAGTCCAGTAGGGGAACGGCTGTCTGGTCAGATGGGCGAGGATGATCTTCGTCGTCATACGTCCGAAAACGAAGGACATGGTAACGCAGAAGAGGACCAGTCTGTTCTCGCTAAGGAGGGTGGAGTACGGGGAAAAGAGCCAGGCGAGGATACAGCCGGTAAATATAGCAATAGGCGCCCATTCCACGAACACTGGAAGGATTGAGAGATTCTGGCGTTTCCGTGCAACGATCACGTTATAGACACATGCCGGGAGATGGCAGATCAAAAAGGAACCGAGTACAAACGTGACCCAAATATCCCGGAACGTCGATTCTCCAAAAATCCCATGCAAACCTACAAATTCAGTGATGCGGTGTGTCCAGATTTGAGGTCCGTAATACCCTGATATGATCATAATTGCGATGGCGATGAGAAGACCTTCTGTAGGTCCGTTGAAGTATCCAAGATAGAGGGTATGCGTATGGTAGGTCTCCCACGTGGAAAAGAACATTGGGAGACAGGGAATCAGAGCCGTAAAAGCACCGAGTCGGGAAGAGCCGAAGCCCATTGCGGCTGTCTCCAGCAAGCTGGCCAGAGTGCAATTGAGCGAGTCGATTCCATGGCTGTCCGTGGTCAACATATCTTCTCCAAGAAAAAGATTCAGAAAGTGGTTACGGACTCGAAGAGTTCTCCTAACCCACTAGACGTTCCCGTCCGCCGGGCTTGTTTACCATCGACGTTGTCCAGAGTGGAGTACCTATATTGGAATGCAATCAGAGATACTGCCAGCGATAATGGCAGGGGCTCAACTTACATCCACACGCCGAAGGCAAAGCTATAATATAGCCAGGAAGGGCCCTAGGGTCACACAGATTGCTTTAGCATTGGTAATGGCGTTTGGGCTTTAATCTAAGTGTCCATACCGGTCCTACGAGATCGGGCATAAATATCTCGAGCAAGATCACATTGACCACGATGAAAAGAAAACCTAGCAACGTAACCATGTTCGGGGCCAGCCATAGCGGCAAGAGTTCAACGAATGCATTCCACTAGGCAAAAACCAACCCTGTCAGCGGAGGCAACAAGGCAGAGGCAGTAGAGGGGTATGGCAGCAATACGTAGTGCTTCAAGATATATCTAGAGATGAAGGACTTATCCACGCTCGAGTATTTGTAGGACTTGAGGTGTACCAGAATGTCGTCGGAAAGGGTATCCTGGGTCGCTGGGCGATACACAATACATTAGCCCCAGGAATCAATCGTATGCAAGATATCAGGACGTTCACACAAACCCTTAACCATCTCGAATAGCCTACTCATTGCTTCCTATCAATAGCTCCTGCGATCAAACTAGAATATATGGTGTTTTTCCAAGGGCTATCAGCTTCTCAGTACATCGCGTACGCGAGGTAGGGACAGTATAGGCTTTGCGTAACCAAGAAACAACAATTGTCGACAGGCACCGTCGTTCTTTTTAACAAGGAGCAGAGCTGACGAGGCCTGCGTACTGCATACAGCGAGCGGAATAGAAAAGAAAAAGAAGAGGTGTTGAGGAAGGGCCGGAGTGCTTGAGCAGTAGTTGGGGGTTCTCAATCACGTGGGCCGAAGAGGCTCCACGGCTGCGTGCGCGCGGACTCCGCTTCGTGCTTTGCTGCAGCGACATCCGCCAGCTCTGGCAGACGGCCTGTCCGTCACACAGCGCGCAGGTTGCTGGGTACAGCGGTATATCCTCCTTATCTGCCTTCGACGGCCTCTCTGCTGCGAGCGCTCATGACGCGCCAGCTGTCAAGCCCCTGCGTTCCTCCGTGAGAAGCTCCTTTCCTGGGTCCTTAGCTTCATTTGTCTCCTCCGCCTCCCCGCCGATCGAGTTCTCACCATCACCTCTCTCACCCGCTCCGACCCTCCATTCCATTTCGTTCCTGCTGCGCCGTGTGGGGAACGGGTCACTGTTGCTATTAGCTCGGATATGCAGGTGCATGCCACACGCAGCGCTCACAGCGCAGGCTTCCACTGAACGTTCTTCGCGATGCCGGGCGTTGTCGAAACGCCGGTCGGCCCTGTCTGGCCCGGACTGGGATTTACCGTCGCGCACCAGAAGCTCGAGTTGGAGATAGACTTCGCAAGCCGGAGCCTAAAGGGAAAAACGGAGATTACGATTCATCCCCATTACAAGGACCTCAGGATTATCCGTTTGAACTTCCGCCAAGGCGAGCTCAAGCGCTTGAGCATTGGTGGAAAAACCGCGATAACGAGATATGCGGACCCTTACGAGTCTCTTCATCTCTATGGCTCTCATTACCACCAGCGGCTGTATGCGAAGATCGACCCTCTATTGAAACATCAACCGGATCCCGAACTGGTGGTGATGATCCCGAAGAGTGTTCGGATAGAGGAGCTTGATCCGTTCTCCATCGAGGCTCAGAACCAGATGGCCTTGCGTGCCAGTGCGGCCGGCGAAGAGACTGACGGTCCCCTGAGCTCTAGGACAGCGGAGACGTCCCTTCCGCGGTTTACGGCCTTGACGGTGTACGCGGAGTTTACGGTCGACAACATACGGGATGGGCTTCAGTTCGTCGGGGTTGAAAATGGAGACAGGCGCTATCCTCATGTCTACACGACAAACTCGGTTGGGTTAGGCGCCGGATGCTCTCTGTTTCCCTGTGTTGATGACCCACTCTCTCGTTGCACTTGGGAAATCTCGATTAAATGTCCATGTACTCTCGGTGATCTGTTCAATCGCAAAGTCCGAGAGCTCCCAAACGCCGGAATCCAAGGCGAAGGCAAAGTGAACAACGTACGGACAACCTACGTAGCCCCCGAAGACGAGAGCTTGGACATAGTCGTGGCTTGCTCTGGCGAAATGACGGATGAGATTGTGGATCCGAAAGACCCGAGCAAGAAGACAGTTTCATTCGCGTGTACATCCCAACTTTCTGCGCAGCAGATCGGCTTCGCGGTCGGTCCTTTCGAGTACGTCAATCTTTCCGAGTTTCGGGAGAGCGACCAGGATGAGCAGCTTGGGCAGAACGCTGTCCCAGTGCATGCATTTTGTCTCCCTGGAAGGGCGGATGAGGTCCGGAACACATGCTTTCCGATGGCCAAAGCCATTGATTTCTTCTCTCTGAGCTACGGCTCGTATCCGTTTTCCAGCTACAAAATCTGCTTCGTTGATGACATCGCCCATGAGACAATTCCGACGGCATCCTTGTCTCTCTGCAGCAACCACCTGCTCTTCCCCGAGGATATAATCGATCCTATGTACGAGTCGACGAGGACTCTGGTTCATGCTTTGGCGTGCCAGTGGATTGGTGTCAACATCATCCCGAAGGAGCCAACGGACACCTGGGTGACCGTTGGTGTGGCATACTACATCACGGACACATTTATGAAGAAGCTGTGCGGAAACAATGAGTATCGATACCGCCTAAAGCTGATGTCGGACAAGGTTTGCGATCTCGACTATCAGCGACCGTCGATCTACGACATGGGTAACATTTTGAAGCTAGACCCTTCTGAGATGGAGTTTATAGCTCTGAAGGCTCCTCTCGTTCTCTTTATCCTAGAGCGAAGACTCACGAAGGCAAGTGGAAAGGCCACTGTCTCTCGAATCATTTCCCGGATATTTTTGAACGCTCGGATGGGGGATATCCCTAATGGAGCTATTACCACTGCTTTCTTTCAAAAGACTTGCGAGCGCCTTGGCCATGCAAAACTGGATACTTTTTTCCAGCAGTGGGTCTACGGTGCTGGATGCCCTCGTTTTCAGGCCACTCAGAGATTCAACAAGAAAAAACTGGTCGTTGAAATGATGATCAAGCAGGTCCAAGCTGACCAGCCAACCAATCGGGACCTGGAGAAGTCCACGTTCCTGCGGGATGTCAAGGAAGAGATCAGGGAGGTGTACTGTGGTTCGGTCCAGCCGGTATTTACCGGCTCGATGACGATCAGAATCCATGAAGCCGATGGGACTCCCTACGAACACATCGTTGAGATCAAGGAAGGCGTCACCAAGGTCGACATTCCCTACAACACAAAATATAAGCGGCTCAAGAGGAACAAACGACAAAAGGAACGGGCAGCTGCAGCTGCAGGAGCAGATCCCAATGCGGAAACGCAGGATGACGTTCTGCTCTACTGCCTTGGTGACGTGTTACAAACGGAAGAGGAGGTCCAGGAGTGGAAGCTCGTGGACTGGAGCAAAGAGGACGAGGAGCGCATGGGTCAAGAATCCTATGAGTGGATCCGCATGGACGCAGATTTCGAGTGGATCTGCAAGCTCTCTCTCGTTATGCCTGGGTATATGTATCTTTCGCAGCTGCAGCAAGATCGAGATGTAGTTGCCCAGCTGGAGGTCAGTTGATGAATTATTCTCCTTGCTTTTCACTAATGGGGTCTTATTGACGCATGTAGTCACTTCAATACATGGCTGCACAACGGGAGCATCCGCTGATTTCGACGATCTTCGTCCGAACTCTGATGGATCGAAGATATTTTCACGGGATCCGTACGACGGCAGCAAGGGCTCTAGTGAAACATGCGAAGGAAGAGATCAACTGGTTGGGCCTGTATCATCTCGAGAAGGCGTTCCAGGAGCTTTTCTGTATTCCGGGATCGCCTATGACACGCTCGAATGACTTCTCCGACCGGGCATCTTACATACTTCAGCAGGTCATTCCTGAAGCTATCTCGCAGGTGCGGGATAACAGCGGCAAGACTCCTATGAGGGTGAAGCGATTCCTCTATGACAAGCTGAAGTTTAATGATAATTCGAATAATGAAGTAAGCGCCATCCACGATTTCCATTGAGATCATCACTGATATAACGAGCAGTATTCGGATAACTTCTACGTCGCTACTCTGATGCGATCGCTATGTAATGCTCTCCTTGGAAAGGTCGAATCTCGCACCGATGACCTGGAGTTCAATATGGAACGGGAGCTTGAGAGGCAAGCCGAGGAGCAGCTCGAGAAGGACGCGATTGCCGAAATCGATAGATACAGGAGAATGGACGAATGGTCCAGTTCATATCAGAATATCTACTCGAGAACGGCTCTGCGCTGCCATCTGCGACTTGTGCAAGCCAAGATCGTGGATCTCGACATAATGCACTTTCTACAATACACTCGGGCCGGGACTTTCGACATGCTCCGTCTGGAGGCCTTCGAGTGCCTTGTCGAACTTGACGTGTTCCGAAGCCCCGAACTGTTAAGGTGGCTTATCTACACAATGTCCGCTGATCCTTCGCCTTGGCTCAGACTCCAGCTCCACCGTCTGTTTGGGAGGGCCCTTGCGCCCGTCGCTTTCGGTGAGGGACAGAGAAGTGACCCACCTCCACCGCAAGATGGTTTGATTATCGAGCAAGAGTCGACAACCCAAGTGCGCCAAGAGGACCTCGCCCGGAGACAGACAGTCACGGGGGCGATAGACGGTCTCAAGAAAGAGCTCTCTGGCAACCCGACCTTGAAGGAATCCCTCTGGGCGGCATGCAATTCCCCATGTATCGGGGTCTTGGAAATGATGGACTTCCTCTACCTGTGCAAGGTTCTATATGATCCTGTCACCTCGGTCATGGTTTCGCTAAGATACCCGCGTTACTGGAAGGTGGAGCATCTTGGCAAGGTTAGTATCCTGCTCGATCATTATTATTACCTTACATCTCTTCTATATAACTAACGTTCTTCCTTTCTACAGGGACAAATGCGTTTCTACAGATCGAACCGCATCCGAACGACCCTCACGCCATCAAAGGACTCCGCAAAGCGCAAACGCGAGGAGGAGGCACCGCGTCCACCTGGTCCCAGGATCACATTCAAGCAGTCGAAGCTGCACCATGCGTCCTCGCCTTCGCATCTGCAGCCAGTACTGCAGCCGTTGCCAAAACTGCATCTGCCCAACTTCTCGGCTGCGCCGCCTCAGCCATCCGCCATGTCGCCAGGCGGAGGCGGAGGCGGCGGCGGCGCACCACCACCAAGGACCCCGTCGACCCCCGTGTCTAGCGGAGGTGGCCCGTTGAAGCTGAAACTCAAGTTCGGCCAGCCGCAGCAAAAGTAGAGACGGATATTGCCATGGACAGAGTCTCTTTGACTCCCTTCTCAGGTCGTCTTTGTTTTTCGTTTTCTTTTCTTTTCTTCTTTTCCCGCTGTGCATGTTTGAAAATATGCATGTCCGATATTATTGTTTATTTTCTCAAGAAGGAAACCGGTGGGTGGGGTAAAGCGGGGTTTCAAAAGGAATGGTGTTTAACTGGTTTGACGTCTCTTTTCCATATGAGGCTTTATGTCTCAAATATATCTACTAAGTTTCACGGGCGACTCGTTACTTTCAACTGCATGTTCAATGGGCAGATTCCCAACCGGTCAGTCGATCAGTTTATTCGGTATACTTATTATTCTTTTAGTGGGACACATTGCTTTGTCTGTACGTAACGATTAGGTACTTAGGGGGGCTTTAATGAAACTGGCTATCGGCTATGAGGTTGGTAATTAGAGAGCAATTCAGTAGCAAAACAAGAAAGGAAGAGAGCAAGTAGGTTCAGTCTCTATTGTCTTATTTGACATCCATACAATATTTGATGGTTCCCTTGTGTCTTCTCACGAATAACCGGCCCGTGAACTCCCTAATGCATGTATGTAAAGACATAATCCCCGTAATCAAGGTATCGATAGAAATCTCCAAATTCCGTTTCGTTCGAAATTTCATGCTGCGCTCATTTGTCGCTTATCCGCTCCAGAGCCTATAGAGATAAAATTGATTAGCGTCGCCCGCATACGCATTGCACGGCTACACAGGGATGACAAACCTCCAGCATGACGACCGAGTTACCGCGGATTACCTAAAAAAGTTGTGAATTAGCATCGATATGAAATTCAACTGAGCTAAAGACGTGTCCTTACCACCATTCCCAGCCTCACTTTCTCTCCGCCGGCCTTTTCCTCGACTGCCTCGTCGAGGACGATGTTCATGAACACCTGTGCGAATGTGCCGGTCAGTACAAATATTCCGCGCCCCGATACCCCGGCATGGGTAACTGGAATGGTAAAGACATGGAGGAGAGCCGTACATCGTAGCCTCGAAGCACGCCAATGACTTTGCGGTTGCCGTTCAGTTGAACGAACAACCGCTTTTCCATGTACTGAAGGAACCCCACATCAGCTTTCACGCTCAAAACATACACGCAAACGCGATCGCGAACTTACCTTTTTCAACTCTGGCTGAGCTTGAGGCATCTTGGCAAGCTTGTTGTGGTGGTCTCTTTCGCCGTGATGTCTCCGCTGGCTGTGAAGAGTCCCGCGACTTGGTGTTTCGGCGGGATAGCTGGGAGGGAGAAACGATCTTCCGGGAGCTTCAAAATAGGAGCTCAGCAACACTGGCAACACACGAGGGGTTACGCCATCTTTCTTTGCCATGAAATATATTTAAAACAAACCATCAAAGATGAGTTCTCTATTTGCAAATCGAAGGAAGCCACGCAAGATTGGCCAGGCAGAAGATGAGGAGGAGAACAACAGTGAACAAGGTCAGTCTCGCCGTCACCAAGCATGACGTTGGACGGCTTCAAATTCAATGAGCTCTGTCACTGACAAAATGCAGACAGTGAACCTGTCGTTAAGAGACCTTCGAGCTCAAAACCGAAGCAAAAATCAAAACTCCGCCTGTCCTTTGGTCCCGGCGAGACGTCGATGACCGAAGATGGGGACGAGGAGAGCGCGGTTATCACGCCGAAACGGCCCGGTCTGGGACGACGAGTTCTGGAGAAGAGTGCACTCCAGCGCTCCTTAACACCATCCAGAATGTCTGAACACCTACCTATCCGTGTTGGACAGGATCAAGACCGGCCAACTTACAATGAGGATTACTTGAAGGAACTGCGGGACTCGACTCCCTCGACGCCGAATTATACCAGCTCCGAACAGGCGAAGGAAGAAGATGTGGAGGAGAAAGCTGTGGATGTTGCCGCTAAGTTTGGGGAGGTCATGGAGATATCATCAATAGGCCAGACGGTCATCCCAAGCGAGGCGGAGATCAGAGAGAAGAAGGCCCGGAGAGCGCGATTAGCGAGGGAACGCGAACAGGAGCAGGATTTCATCTCCCTTGACGACGCCGGGTCGGAGGACGAGTGGTCACTGGACACTAGAAGAAAAGAAAAGCAAGAGACTCGACTGGTTCGAGATGATGAAGACTTCGCGGAGGGCTTCGACGAATATGTAGAGGACGGCAGGATCGCCCTGGGAAGAAAAGCGGAGCGAGAGCAGCAGCGGAGGCAGCGCGAGGAGATGCGGGAGCTGATCGAGGAAGCTGAAAATACCTCTGAAAATGATTCCGATGCAGAGCAGAAGGCAGCCTACGAAGCTGCTCAGACACGGGCGGCGATGGGTTTGAACCACATTGACACTTCCCGACCGAAGACACCCCCAAAGATCACCTCGCTTCCTCGTCTGGCGAACAGTCTGGAGCGTCTCCGTGCCACGCTGGCCACGCTGGAGCAGTCGAAAGCGCAACTGGTCAATAGAATGGAGGAGCTGCGGAAGGAGAAAGCTGACATTGCCGTTCGAGAAGGGGAGATCCAGACTCTGATAAAGGAAGCTGGCGAAAAATATGAGAGGCTCAGGAGAGAGGCAGGTCTGAGTCCTAATGTGGAGGAAGGACTGCCTGGTGACAACGTTCAGAACCATCGTGGATTGGAGAGCATTGGGGCATCACTGGCAGCATCGAATGCCGCCTCTGAAAACGAAAGTCCATGAACAATATCTGCTTTGCTTTCCCCGGGAGGAGATGAAGATAGTGCATGACACGGCTGCTCTTTCCTTTTCCTTCACGCGTGATAATCCGTGGGTGGCGATCCGGCTCGTTTAGACCTCTTGAGTGTTTTTAGTGATGTATCATTCTTCCTTAGACTGCGGGACCTCTCAGGCGCTTTCTGATGTTATTCAGGATGTTATGATACCCATTTCCGTCGCACCACATAGTTGTATAATAAATTCAATTATGGTCCGACCACCGTTCCTCTCATTCAGCCGCGAGCCGTCACGTAGGAGAGCGCATATTAGAGAAAGATCGTCAGTTTCTTCATACATTCAGCGTGGCATTCATGGCCCTTACCCGTTTCTGTGCAGGTATTGACAGAAAATTAGAAAGGCTCGGGACGTCATCCCCTGGATCGAATCTCCTCTCGATGAGAGAGACGGAGATCCACCGCATCTCTACCGGCACTCTGATGCGACTCCCATTGAACTCTTTTTCGATCTGTTCCTGGTTGCGAATCTCTCGACTTTCACTGCCACGCATGAGATAAACGATTTTGAAGGTAAAGGCCAGAATAATTCCCTCCCACTCCCTCCTCCTCCCCACATCCCCTAAAGTGGGTTCTTTCTTTAAAGACTAAGCAGCTCTGACATTGTACTGTATGTGAAAAGCACTATGGGCCTACGTCGGCTTCCTCGGGGTGATCTGGTTCACCTGGTTCCAGGTGACGCTCTTCGACATCCGCTTCGCCCGCGACTCGATATTCGAACGGATATGCAAGGCCGTGCAGCTCGCTGCGATGGTCGGCTTCGCCTCCGCGGGATCCCGTTTCGCCACGCATGTCAGCGACGAGAACGTGTGGGCGTTTCAGGCTCTGACCCTCATGCTGGCGGGCAGCCGGGTGATGCTGGCCATACAGTATACGATAAACATCAGATATGTCTACAAGAAGCTCCGGCCGGCGGCGAAGGGCATGTCCGTCATCGTGGCGGTTCTCTCAGTCTTGAGCGTCGTCTTTGGTGGGGTAAGTTCTAGCTGGTTGAAGCGCAGGTGTATATGTCTCGGGGTGATTGATATTCTGATGGCAATAACAGCTATATTTTGTCTTTGGACTAAGCGGCAGCGGAGCTCGGAGCCTTGCATGGACAGTTTGGTTCGGGTTATTTGCAATCGAGACGCTGGTCATCATGGGGGTCTCGAGTTGGACGCCAGGGATTGGGTTCGAGGACACGCATCTCAACGTCCGGATGGGCCTGCTCACGTTGATTATCATCGGAGAGGGCGTCATATCGGTGACTAGGATAGTCAACAAGACCGTGGGTCCTGGTGGTTGGACAAAGTGGTCTTTTGTCCACATCTTGGGTGTCTCAACCAATGTGGTAAGGGTTCCGTTGCTCATGATCAATTTTATACGGCGTGTTAATCTCATATTTCCCACAGTATCTCTTATGGCAGGCCTACTTCGACCTCTCTCCAAGAGAGAAGTATGGGAAGATGCGTCAGCAGATATGGGCTCAACTGCACTTTCCATTCCACGTGGTCCTTATCCTACTTCTTGAGGGGTCGCAGATTCTTGCTCTTACCTTGGATGTAGCCTTGAAGCTCAGATACCTGGGAGAAACAATCGTCTTCGCATGCGAAGAGCCGCGCCCCGATCCGGTTTACGCCGTCAAGCTGCTAAACAGCACGATCGTCGATATGGAAATCGACTACGCTGGCAGAAACCTGAAGGAGAAGGAGTCCATCAACAAGATCCTTGAAACCCTATCAGTCCAGCCTCTCTGTCCCGTGGGTGACGGGTCGACATATTATTCCCTCACCCATGATCGGGCCAACGATCTCATGGGGAACGTGACGGTTGCGCTCTTCTCAAGCATGGGAATAACGCCATCGACGGACGAGGACATTAGCAAACTGGACAGCAGCAAGCTCCTGATGATGTACGTCAAGCTGCTGAGCTTTGTCTACGTATACTTCTTCACCGTCGCATCGCTGGCCATGGTCCTCTTCTCCGTGTTTGTATTCCTGACGCGCCGGCATCTCCGCATGCTGTATCGAGGGATGGCAGTCGGCACGCGGATCGTGCTGGCAGTGTTCCTGGCGAGTTTCATCTCGTTTATGGAGAACTTTGATCTGGCGTACTCGTTCATGACGTCTCCGATGATTCTGTTTACGTTTACGTTGACTTTGCTTGCGGGTTTGTCCCTCTTGATTATATCCTTCCCTCCCTCCTTCCGTTGAATCCTGCCTGAGTTAACTAGTGATGGAATACACAGTTCTCCTCGTCGACCGATTCCTGGACTGGCTCGCAGAGTGGGAGAGGACACGTCATGAGAGGAGACAGGGAAGCGAGAGTGGCTCGAAACCAATGACACAGCTGGACCTGGTTGTTGGAGACTCGTCTTCTTTAGAAAGGAGATAAATCCGTTGCACAGCGCATAGGGTGCATGAACCTGTGGATCACCCCTCCCCATGCATGGACGGTATTATGTATCTACATACATACTGCAGGATGACGAATCCCATATTGGCTGGGTCCTATGGGCTCCTGTCTGTTTGGTTATGATAATCAATAAGTATGATGATAGATTGGAATAAAACTTGTATGTGCTTTTGGTTCATTGACTATACAGGATGGAGCATGGCACTATTTACATAGAAATAATTTATTCAACTAGACAGGACTATTGTGCATGCGTCAAACAAAGTCACAAGCTGAGCGGGTATTTATTCGATGTAGAAGAAAGGACCATATTTTGACTTCCTTCCTTTCTCTGGCTATGTGCAGTAAAGTATGTACGGAGCATACTCTCATTATTTACTATAAACGTAGACGGGCCACCACCCGTCCGCCCAGAAATAAATCCTAGATACAGCATACATGTGCCACGGACCTAGATTCTTGACTAGATAATTAACGAAAAAAAGGTTTGCCTCGCATCTGAGTGAGTCGTGACTCGTGGGTGACTGGAAGACAACATGGTATACTTTCCAGCCAAACCCGAACGTCTCGTCTACAATCCAATGCTGTCTAGTTTCCCATCTTCCTTTTCGAGACTAATTCATTGATCTATTATTATTATTATTATTATTTATAAGTTAAGCATAAATAGAGAAAAAAAAAATAATAACGGAACGGGAACGGGAACGGGATGGCTTAGTAGTGAGTCAAACCCGGCTCGACTCCGGCCCAACGAACGGACCAACGAAACAACCGACTAGCAGGATTCGCAGAGGATAAAATTAAAGAAAAAGGATAGGATGTGTGAGAGAGAACCTCGGTCTTGTCCGACGGGATCCAAAACAGCCTGCAGCGGAGAGGTGCTTATGGTTCGCAGCAACGTACATTTACATATCGGGGGCAAAGAAGCTGGGTTCAGAAACGCAGACAGAGGGAGAGAAGGAGGAGGAGGAGAGACGGGTACCGACTCACTCACGAACAGACGCAGTCCAAGTAATGAACTGGTGGGGAACCGTGACTTCCCGTCTATGGGTTTGGGGTGGGTTTGCAGGACGATCGATGATCATCCGAGTCCAGATGTCAAGGAAGGACAAGGAGGGATGATGGTTCCGGGACACTAGCAAGGGTAAAAGTTTGGAAACGGACGCCCGGACGATCGACGAGACTCGAAAGAGACTAATACGTGGGAAGGGAAAGATAAAATGATTCCTGCATCAGCAGTTGTCGCATTCCCCAACGCCCTGCGCTGTGCTGTATGGACGGCCCTTCCCCACAGTCACCTTCCTCGCAGCTGCGACGGGAAGGCGGAAGACTACCGCGGGAGAGAACAGGAAGGGCGAGGCTCTTGTCGCCACAGCCGCAAGGACAACAATCGAGAGAACCTGCTTGGCGCGAGTGAAACTGATCGCGAGAGGAGAAGAAGCTTGTCGTGGGCAGGCATCAGACAAGAGAAACCCGTTTAGGTTAGGTTTATAGACCGAAGTCTACGATTCTGAACGCCTCCATGGAGAAAGAGAAGTGCCGCAGCCGCCCCCCTGCTACAGAACGATGGTCTAGAAGGTCGAAGTTTGTCCTGAGGCAGATGTACGGCCACGTTCCAGCACCGAGACGCAGGCTTTGCGAGGACATCGTGGGGTGAGGCGCACGCCCACAGCACGTTGCTGCGATGATATGCAGCAAGCCACAGCGGCGCTGACAGGTCTGTTACTCTAGAACATGGATCAGCCTCCTTCGTACAACATGCCAAGTGTCTCGCTGATGACGTTACAGAAGTAGCTGCGAGCGTTCGGCTTCAGGCATCTCGCAGGGCCTGAATCGTGGACGACGAGCACAGGGATAAAAGGGACCAGTTCGAGAAGTCGATGAAGTGCAGGGTTTGAAACTGTACCGTGGTACAGCTGGCGGCGTCTCTGGAGTAGACGCCACTATGTGGCCCGAGCAAGCGAACTAATTGCCTTTAAAGTATTTACTTCCGTACGGTGCTAAGATAGGTGAGGTGAAAGTAACGGAACTGCTCGTTTGAGCGGCGAGGACTGTTTGGATTTTCCGCGCAATTTTTCGGAAGCTGGCCGGCCTTCTTCAATGGGAAGAGCTCTGATCGGGTTGTGTGGAAAGACCACGGTCTCGCACTCGACCACGGGTGGCCCGGAATCGTCCAAAAATCTCCGATCAAACATCGATCTATTATGGTGCTCCAGTTTTTGGGAGATCCTGCAACGAAGCGTCAGCTGTGAGGTGCCTAGCAGGGCCAACAGATCAATATGTACCTATCCGGTCAAAACCCAGCAGCCACCACACCAAGATGATAGGGCTCTTGACGAGGCGCCACTGCGCCGCAAGGTTACTATCCGCCGAGTTCCCAGTTAATCTAGTTATTTGCTTCCAAGAGATGTCTCTATTGAGCATATCAACAAGCATGAAGGCCGCGGCCATGAGACTTGTCATTTCCGAAATGAAAACCTCGGCCGAAAATCAAAGCTTCCCAGAGCCCCTTTCAGGGTCCATTATCTCGGGACCAGAAGACCTTTACCATGAGCCCTGCGGAAGATAGCATTCCCGTGTATGTCTCAGGGGTTGAAAGCCGGCTCATAAAGAATTGGCTGTGTTCAGCTGAAAGCAGAGTGCTAGATATCGAGTGTGTCTCTCCATGAACTGGCAGACGAGACCTTCTTAAGTGACTCACTGGCACAAATGGTGAAATCCTTTGTATCTTCGACCACGTCGTCTCTCTTTCCCATTGTTTGTTAGATATCACGACAATCCTCGGAAAAGTCACGGCTTGTATGACAAAGGAGAACTGATTTCAACAACGAGGCAGTGAAACTGATTTGTCTCCCGAACTTAACCAGGGACAACGTGGACTATCAAGTTGTAAGTTCAAGCAACATAATGCGAGACATAGCACACTGCTCATGTTGCTGACGGGGCATTTCCATTTCATAGTTTGTTCACGAAACATAAGCAAAGAAAAGATTTCTAATCCCGACAACCTGCTTTCGCGTCCCCTCAACATAAGACAATTTGGTCTGTCAACACTGGTAGCGATCTTCGAGAACTGCGCAAAAAGTTCGGACAGAACTCAAGTATTTCTCACGGCTTTAGCAAGTGAAACATCAGACGCAGACTCCATACACCATGCCAATTGTAGCATGCTGCAGTTTCCCTAGATGGATCTAAACGGCCTGCATGAACCGCACTGACAGTCGATGCATGCATCTCCTACCCAATCCACACAGACTGTTGAGACAAGAGCGGTGTAGTGTATGAGAGGCTGAGGAGAGACCGCTCACTGCAGAAAGATGTCTCCTTCCCGGGAAAATGCGGGCCAGTCAGAGAGGTGGCTGAGTCTGGCTGCCAATCTCACATCTCCAGAGTTGACACATCAGTGTCGATGGTCCAATGCAAACCTGAAGGAATCTCTCGGCACGCCTACGGGGTCTGTAACCGGTCCTGAGAAAGCCGGAGACTGCCGAAGTTTCTGGATGCAGGACTGGATACGGAGACAAAGGCACCCGCAGAGTAGTTTCTGCGAGACGCCGGACGGAGAAGCGGAATCCCAGACACAAATGCTGCAGCAGAATGCTTGTTCCTGGCACGAAGTCTTCTCTCCTTCAGAACAACGGCCATATGTGGTACCTCCCTTAAGGTGTCAAGCTCAATGGACAGTTCGCGGACAAGAGAGAAGTGTATACCTTTTCGCGTCATCTGGAGTACGATCGACAATGTCAGACAATGATCAACAACATTGTGATTATGCGACACCTGCTCTCATGACGATGAAACAAGGTCTTAACGAACAAGGGAACGGTACAAAAACTCTTACCGGCTGTTTATACTATCCACTCTTGACAACGGAACCAGAAATTGCTTCCAAAAATCTTCAATTTTCGGCATGCGCTCCCAACGAAGTGTCCAGGCTGTCACAACATGGACAATTGAATACTCAATTCCCCAGGGAAGGATCGCCAAACCGCATCGAGACTGAATCTCCATTTCAAAAAAGCCTCATAAGCGATAATTATGCCGGAGGTGGCGTGCCCTGTCAATTTCGAATCGTTCCAGGAGACAACACAACCTTGAATCCCGACTGTCACGGGCTTCCCACTCCGAGCACCTTCACCGATTCAACATTGCTTGATTGGCCAGTCGCAGAGCCAGTGTACACAGAGACTTTTCCGTGGACGTTGGATCAGCCGAGCGGTGATGAGCAAGATAATGATCGAATTAAGATGCCACATATGACAACCCAGGATGGTGAGGCTGGGTTGTCACCGCTGTACAGCGATCAGTATAGCCCTCACTCCTTGTTTTCATCGAATATGTACAACACACCGGAGACTACTCTTGCTCCTTCTGAAACAGAACTGTCCACTACAATCGACCAAGCATACATTCCGGCTTTTCCAAGTCCCGAAGACGCTGGAAGGAGTAGCTACGTATTGGATCAGTCATCGTCTGCTTTCTTTATGGAACAGACAACAACAACAACAACAACAACAACAACAACAAGCACGATGGCAGCAGATCGGAAACCCGATGACGAGACGCAAAACCGCCGACAACAGACCGGCGTAAAACCCATCCCGCACCGCAGTCGTTCCAGAGATGCCTTCTTGATCCAGTGCAAGCGCAGGGGAATGTCATACAAGGATATCAAGAAGATTGGAGGCTTCGAAGAGGCCGAATCGACGTTGCGGGGGCGATTTCGGACACTCACGAAAAGGAAGGAGCTGCGCGTGAGGAAGCCACAATGGCAAGAGAAAGATGTGAGAGCCAAGAACCTTACGGAACTCGATGCCCAGAATTGAACAACGAAACGAAATGGAACATCCCGCTAACATATATGTGTCTGGAATAGGTCCAACTCCTCCTCGAAGCCGTACGAGTCTGCTCCCAACCGTCCAAGCAGAAAAGGCCAGAATTGCAGCATGGTTCCTTTCCCGAAAATATTCGACCATCAAAAGTCTCCTGGAAGAAAGTCGGGGAGTATATCTGGAATCACGGAGGTTCGTATCATTTCGGAAATGCAACATGCAAGAAGAAATGGTGCGAAATATATGGCAAAAATAATGTTTAACGGGGTAGCAGTGGAAAGCACCATGACCACAACAAGTGTGCTAATGACATCTCCGAGGGCGGATGATCCGAGTGCAAAGTTGAGCGAAATCGATGTGTGGGACAGACTCAGGACGATTGACTTTGGTTTTAATACCATCGTCTTTTTGCTCTTGCCGGTCAGCAACCATGTTGGACGACTTAGGGGAATATTGACTCTTCATACACAGTGCCCCACATTTGTGTGGTTTAATGACTAGTACTCAACCAAGCACCGTATTTTCTTTTTCAGCTCTACTCTTTGATCAGTTCTAAAGAAGTACAGCTCTCAAGTCATACCACTTCTTTTCTTCTCATCCACGTTTTCATTTTCTAATTTGCGTCGAAGCTGCGAGGCCCACGAGCACTCGCTTGATGTGTCTGTTACCCAGTTGCTGAGATCTTGAACCAGGACAATGCCTAATAAATAAGACATTGCCTCATTTTCCCCGGGTATATATATGTATATATATATATAAGGTCTTCGTCTCGTATCTTATAAAAGCGTGGACGTAAGCGTGAACACACAAAATTAATTGTCCATCGTAAAGAGCAGATCCTGGGAGGGGGAATTACTAAATAAATAAAGCTCATAGCGAAGGCGCGGCAACATCCTGCTGCCGAGGGAACGCAATCGTAGCCAAGACGGCGTTCAGGTTTCCCTGCTTACTGCGAAGCTCATTCCATTCAGCTTCCGCCTTCACCATCAGGGTACCGGCCAGTATCGTCCCGTTAAGCGACAGGACGCCGGCGTCAAGAACGTCCTGTGCCCCGGCCGGATCGATCGTCAGTCGTGCATGCTCGCTTCGTCTAGGGCAGATCATCATCGTTGACAAGGTCATCGCGAGATTGTAGCTGATGGCAGCTGGGCCTTCTGTCGGGATACGATCCCACGCATCGCCTTCCTCCGCGCCGTGAACCGAAGAGACCGCCGCTTTGTACAGGCACAGGTATATCTGGTAGAGAGCCTCCGGCGAAGCGTTTTGCGGGATGGGAAGCGCAAAATGCGTGAACGGCAACTGTGGCAGCTGCTGATACCCCGAGGAGTCGGCCGCCGCCTCCTCGGTCGAGAACCGGTCGATCAGCGGGGTCCAGGGGTCAGATTCAGACGCGCGCATGGCTTCGACGGGCAGGAACTGCAGATGGCGGTGAGGCTGGCTCGCGCCGCTGTGTTCTCCGGAATTGAAGAAGGCGAACAGTCTCCTCTGCGGATTCGCAGACTGATCCTCGCTCCAAGCCTTCAGGCACGCGTAGGTCACCGCCAGGTCCTCCTTCTCCAGTACATCCGTCTGTTCCTTGAACGGCTTCGTCGCGACAATAAAGTGATTGGGAATCACGGGGAACTTGTTCAGCACCAGGAAGTGAGTGGGCTTATTCTTCGGTATCTCAGCTAGGAGGAGGTCGGACGGGGGATCTTGGAAGGGATCTGGTCTAGGTCCCTTTCGCTGCTGGTCATCCGGTCTTGGAGCCTGAGACTGTTTCTTCGCCAGGGCCGGGCAGTAGCGCAGTTGGTACTATGACGCGCGAGGTCAGCAGTATGATCGACTAATTGGTTGAACGTCCAATGATTGTATGGCAGGATATGTATTTACCGGTATGCCTGATGCATGGATAGTGGTAAGTTGGGTCTCGGAGAACACGAGGTGCCCGGCATCTTTTGCGGCTGTAAAGCGCTTTGCTACGAGAGCAGGAAGACTTTCAGGAAGACCCAGCAGCATCTTGAAGATCCCCTGGATGGCGTCCGGTGCGACACAAGATTGAAACGAGAACTGCAGAGTCGAAGCGTTGTACGACAATGCGGGACTTGGTTTTTTCCGATGGGGGGATGCTGACGTGCTGCCCAAGTGCCGGTGCCAAACCAAGCCAACTCCGCCGAGCTACCGCCTTAGGAGCACCCTAGGCATCTAGCCTCCACAAAGCAGACAAAGTGGCCACAACAATCTATAATTAATATTTCCCCTGTTCTTGGAAATATGTCTCCAGCATAAATATCAATCCTAGATAATGCTCAAGAGGTTCCAGCTCCCATGCAAATTCAAACAGCCGCTAAGGCACGAAATAGAACCACTGACTGCCGGTTTTCGTCACAGTTTCAAATCCTCTAATTAGAAAGTTCCATATGTAGAGCTAGATGGATCATCCAAAGAAACAATCGCTCTTGAAGAAAAGACCTTGGAAGTAGAGAAGCGTCCTGTTCATATCGTACTTTAAATGGTATCCTAGATGTTTTTTTCCCCCGCCCCATGAAAATCCAGCACAATGCCCGCTCATGAAAAGACAGTATGTGGTATACATTGAGAAAAGGTGAAGGAAAGGAAAAGAAAACCCACGACAGCCATGAAATGTATAGGTATACAAAACAGTCGTCGCCAGAACGCTGCAACTCATGCCAAGGACTCGTATCAGCACAAGCAATTACACTGTAGTAGTCATCACATGCTTGGGACAAAATAAAAAAAATAAATAGAATAAAAATAGACACGTGAAGGGGAAGAAAGCTATAAATGAAATCTAAGATAGGAGTTCATCGATGTCCACCTCTTCTCCTTGCCCCTGTGGCAGCTCGGGCAACAGCATCGCCGGTTGTCCGATTAGGCGAGTGGAGGGACCTTCGATCCAAGGGCCCCTCTCCTCTTCAGTGGCATTCAGCACGCCCTCGGCCCGCTTCAACGTCTCGACATCCAAGTCGGTAATATATGCTTCGCGGTTGGTCCCATCTCCGGCACCACCGGGAAGCTTGAGACGAACTTCAAATTCGTTGTCGAGCATCATCTCATCTTTCCACAGACGGCGTCTGCCGTCGAACACGCAAAGAACACGTTTTTTCGTCTTCATACTGCTGCTCGGACAGCCCCAAGATTGCGGGTAGTTGTTACGGTTGTTCCGCCTCCTGGACGCAGACGGGCGGGCCTTGTTGGCGGCGTTGGCGGAAGGTTTGGTGACGGCGCTGCTGTTGCCCAGAACGGGGCGGGAGTTGGAGTTGGAACCGGATTTGGTGGTCTTCAACGATCCCTTTCCCGAACGCCCGTTAGAGTTGCCAGAAGGGTCATTAGAGTCATCATCGTCGTCATCGTCATTATCATAAGCAGGCCGATCAACGGTACCAGCTGTGTCAACCAGCCTGTGCTTCTCCATTGTCTTCTTCACTTCTTCGTCGGAGGCCACTTCAGCCAGTCGCTTTTGGTTGATGGCCTCGCTTGGCTCCTCCTGCTGCACAACACGCAGGACACAATCGTCAAGATGTTCGTAGAAGTCTTGCACATTGCTGAAGGTCGCAGAGCAGGTCGAGCACTTTGCAGTTGCGTCGGGGCTGTTGCTCGTCATCTTCTTGTTGGACGCAATGGGACTCCTCCTTCTGCAATTTGGAGGAGTCTGCTCTACTCCGTGGACTGATGTCAGATGCCGCTTGAAGACGTCTGCTCTGTTGAAGCTCTTCTCAGCGGGAGAGCCGGAGCCAGGACAAAACCCACACACCATCGTTCCCTTGTAGTGAGTCAAAGTGTGTCTGTTCTTGTCATACTTACGAGCGAAGCCCTTGAAGTGGTACTCGCATGTGACGATGGGGCATTTTTCAGGTCGCTCCGACTGGTGCGTCAGCAGGTGCGCTTTCAGGTCTTTGAAGACACGACCACACTCGGGAAAAGGGCAGCGCCCTTTCTCCCTGCCCTCCTCGTCAACCTCAACATTACTGGCAACTGGACTTTGCTGAGACCGGCGTGAATTGGTTGATGAGATGGAGGATCTGCGGTTGGACATCGATGCAGGACGTGGCTGGAAGCCATTGGGCATCTGGTAAGGAGAAGATGTGGGTGGCATATGGTTTTGCGGCGGCGTATGTTGCTGTGGTTGTGGCTGTTGTGCACTGTTGCTATGCGCAGTAGACGATGGGGAAGGAGCGGGAGATGGAGGAACATATGGAACAAGAAGGTAATGTGCTTCTTCGGGATATGTCTGAGGGAAGGTAGGAGGGCGCGGCATCGGTTGGATCAAGGAGGGATCTGTAAGAAAGCTTCGTCAGCGCTGAAAGCTCCAATCGTTCGGTGCACGACTCTAGTAAATACTGTTTCCTTTTGGAACACGACAAGACTTGCTTCAAAAACATTGGGTATCGAGAAGATGAAAGTTGCATAGAGCGCAGGGGTATCTCAAGGAAAACAAACAGGATGATTCGAGAGGCGGGACAAAATTGCCGCTACTCTGATTAAAAAAAAAAAAGGAACTCTGACAGTGGCCCTGCAAGCCACGCTTTGGGGACTGTGGAGATGACACGTTTGACTTGGAACCCTTCGGAGAGAACGGAAAAGGGCTCATTCTGGCCATCCTCATGCCAGTGCTTGTGACCGGTTGAGGGTTCGACTGTCGTCTTGTGACCAGACCAGGGGAATGCATGGCTGATGGTGCCATCTTGGCAGATGCTGGAGCAATTGATGATTTGAATGTTGATGCTTTTGGAGGCGAAAACCCCATGCTCTGGGACTGGCTGGAGCCAGGTCGGGACAGTTGCAGAGTAGCATCATTGGGGTTTGTTGCCATTACATTTGCGTGTCTTAAGATCGGGTCCATTGCCATGCCAGGTTCCGGATCAGGAGAGGTGATAGGAAAAGAAGAAGAAGAAGAAGAAGAAGAAGAAGAAGCTTTTTCAGAAAATTGCGAATTCGAAAATGAAACGGCCGATTGAGAATTGACACTGGAGGAAATGTTGTCGCACTCACCCACAAAATTATTCGCCAACTTGTCTTGGCCGAGTACGGCCTCGTTGTATGCGGCATTGCCGACATAATCATTGGGGAAGAGGTCATTCACCACTTCCGCTGGTAGTCCGAGACCGTGGTTTGTATCAATCCAATCTTCCTGGAGTCGATGTGTCGCTCCAGAATAAGGAGATCCAATCGTGGAAGACGGGGCGCTCGCGATTGAAGGACCAGACACGCTGGACAGAGATGGCATGTGCTGTTCTGAGATCGAAGGGGGAGTGGAGGGTACAGGGGGGAAGGCCATCGGTTTGTTCATGTCAGAAACAGACTCCACGTACAACGATGGAGTGTCCAAGTATGACTGAGGAGCCCGTTGAGCGCCTTCGTTCTGTGCGAAGGAACTGAAGTTGTCCATGTTGAATCCGAACGGGTCGTTGAGGGTGGCCTCCATGGAGAACTGAGGGAAGTAGGGAGAATGCTGGTGTCGGGAGGGTTCGAAGGCGAGCATGTCTGTCTGGTCGGAAGGCTGAGAGGGGAATAGGACGAAATCTGGCTGTGTTTTCGGATTATGCATGCCCCCTGTCTTGCGATTCGAAAGAGCAGAAGGGGCTTTGTAGGGAGGGATGCTGTCTGCGCGGAGCCTAGGGCTGAGGAGGACTGTAACAGTCAGTGATCTGAGCAGGAGAGGACCTTGACGCTCTGAGGACGTGATCACTGGCTTGTTCAAGGAGGTTCACATACCACAGTTGGGCTCCAGGAGCGGCAGAAGATAAACTTCCGCACGACGCCACTGGTATTTGCGGGTGAAATCTGGAGACGGGTCGAACCGGTGGTAAACGTGCTATTCTGTCTCTTGGCGGGAAGCACGAATAGATAATGTTAGAAGCCACTACAGCAGGGGAAACCTCTGACAGGAGATTTTTCCAACTTGGCTGTTGCAGACCGCAGACGAGAATTCTTGCTGGTGTTATAGGGCTGGCGCTCGTCCTGACGGAGGGACCAATGGCGCAAGGGAGCAGTGTGGTCAAGTGAACTGCATCCAAGACCGACGACCAGGTTGTGGAGAAGGCAATGATGGTCAGAACAATTGTCGTCTCCGCCAGGCTTCCTTTTCCTCTTTCCTCTCGGTCTTGGGCGACAAGGAGGGAAAAAGAGGGCAGGGCAGGGGACACGGGGGCCGCTCAGAGTTGGATCTGCTCTTGCAGACGGTCCCGGAGGACTGAAGCAGACGTTGACGGGGACGGAGGAGAGCAGTGGCGAAACGTGAGGAGACCAAGAACGAAAGGCTGGGGGGGCGCAAAGCATTGTTAAATGGTGTTGTGATTGCTGGCCCTACGAGGTCTGGCGGCGCCCATCATCCAGAGAGTTAGCGCGCAGGGTGGAGGAAGGCGACCGGGGTGGAGGCCCCGGCGGGCAGGGGCAGCGCGGCGCAGGGATCCGGCCGGGATCAGGGAGTCCGTGGCTATTCTGGGCGTGCCAGCCTGGCCTGCCCTACAGACCCACGCCCAAGCCTCCACGCTCGGCCGGCCTTACGGAGGGTTCCTGCGTCCTCGGTACCCCCGGCGTTTGTTACGCCTGCCGTGACGGCGCCGTAACGGCGCTCCTCGACTGCTTCCAAATCCAGACCTCCTGCAGCAAAAAAGGAGATCGAGTCAGGACCAGGTGAGTGTCCATCGAGCACTTCTACGAACACCCTGGGTCCCTGCGGTCCATGTGGAACAGGAACAGAAACTTCCGTGCAGCCATGTGTTCCGGAAGACCTTCTTGTCCCCAGGTGATTTTTTTTCCCTTCGGCCAATCCGTAACCGAGCCCTAACCTGCTATTTTCATGAGAGGCGATCTAAGCTTAGATGGACGGATCAGGATGACTGTCCACGATCACTCCGACACCATGAATAATGACGTCGCAGCGGACCAAAGAATCTCTTCGCGAGCCATCTCTCTATCAGCGTTCTGCACATGCATTCTCCTGCCAACCAACCTGCTGACGGGTCGGAGAAAAGGCTGCCGATATCGCCCATGAACAGCCCCTTGCCCCCCCGTGCGACCTCGACGAGTCGAGTCCTGGAAAGGACGTCAATCCAAGTACTCCGTACAGGGGTGTCACATCGAGGGTAGCACTGGTGTTCAGAACCGTCCCGCCGATTTGGTTCAGATTGGTGTTGGGATCAAAGAGAGACGGATCCTCGACACGCTCGGCCAACAGGATCCCTCGTCGAGCGTCTTGGCGACTGTTGGGCGACGATCTCTGGCATCAGAGATACGCGTTCAAACCCGTTGTCCCCTTCTGGGACTAGCGCAGTCTGCGCAGAGAGCTTCTCCGGGCACGACTGGCGGAGACGCCCTGCCGGGTAAATAATAATGAAACGAGATGGATGAAGTTAGACTGCCAAGAAGTCCGAAGCCTAGAGCATCCGAGTCTCAGCGACTAACCACTCCCAAGAATGGAAAATGAAGAAAGAAAAGACTGAGGATCCCTCGGACTATGGCTGACACGGTGGCCTTGCACTTCAGGCTGTCAAACTTAGTCTTTGCGACTCTGTTCCATTGAATCAGGTGAATAACTGCGTACCGCAGATTACTGATACACAACAATACATGACGCATGTCTCTCAAAAATGGTGCATGTGTTCAATACGGAGGTGGGGTCTGTAGCGACTCGGGGAAGGCAAGGCTGAGAAGTCGGCGATGACTGGTGAAAAAAAAAAACCAAGATAACGGTGTCGATGCGACGAGAGAGCCCACAACAACTCTACACTTCGTGGAACCATTGCGCGCCGTTTCGACGGCCGAGAGATGCACCGTCGCACAGTCTGGAATCTGGATCGGCGACCGGGCGCATCAGCGACAACCGTGGTGCAGAACGACTGTCGAGTTTGGGCGGGTTCCCAACACGGCCTCTCCTCTGGTGAGGTCGGTGAGGAAACGGCCGCCAACAAGCCCTAGCGCCACACCCTGCCAAAGCCGCCTGCTGAGCCACACCACAGCAGCCAATAGCGTTGTGTGGAGCGCATATGCACGTGCCCTCATTGGCCCGATCGGACTCGCTTGGCGCGCCGGATGACGCGAGCGAGGCGCAGCACGTATTTTTACACCGCCCTCCCACCTCCAGACTGTCGGGCGGCGAGCACCACAGCGCAAGGACCAGCGTGGGCAGCGCTCCACATCGTTTGCAGCGATCCAACTCTCTTCTGTCACGGCGGCACGCAGGACAGCAGTGGTGGTGGACATGTCCGCGGCCCGACGATGACTGTGACTTGTGCTATGACGCAGTGTTGGTTCACTCGACTGACCGATGCTTGTCGACCGGCTATCCGTGCGGTCTCGGTCGCCAGGCTATTGCGATCTTCCCTTTGCTGACCGCAGCCCTATCGCCAAGCCAAGCTCCGCGGGACCGCCGCGGATCGCCCGTCGGAACCAACGGACGTATGCATTGCCAGATCAGGAAGCGTCTGCCGAGCTCCGACGGCATCCTCAGTCTGTCTCGTTAATAACCTGATGCCAAGTTGCCAATAGTCCTCTGTCGATAGTGTCATCCGTGAGCGTCAGTCGGTCACATAGTCTGCATTGTTCCTAAAATGTATTCCCGCCTGGTATCTTGTGTGGGCATATGACATGCAGATCCCGCTGTCGATCACACTCGATGCCCGAGCGGCGAAAGCTAAACATTGGCAAGGACAACAGCAGGATACAGTTGTCATCTGTCTGTCGGCCTACCTAACTTGACGTATCGTACATTCTGTGCTCAGGTAGATCCTTGATGGAGCGGTCAAGTCCTCAAACAAAAGTATGTAGTACTAACTGTCGGGAAAGTACATACATACCTCGTTGATGTTTGTTCCCGACAGACAACAGCCCGTCGAATGTGGTTGAGTCTGATGTACTGTAAAATCTACGATACAATACTGCACACCTACATAAATACCCACTCCGGTAGGTACATACGTACAGTACGTACGTATGTACCGTACCTTAGGTACCTCCTTGCAAGTCGCAAGCAACTCGAAACCCCATATCGTGTCATGTCATGTCCACTCAATCAAACCCACGGAGACAAAATCCAACATCCAGAAAAAGAGTTAACACGAAACGTTTCATCAGCCCCAGCCTGGCAGACAGACATACTCCAAGATGAGAGATGAAACACAACACCGGTTCCCGGCATGAGGCATGCGAGCAAGGCATGCGATGCAATGCGGCTCGTACTACTACCCCCCCCCCACCTCAAACAGGCAGGCAGCTTACCTAATTATGTACCTCTGCCCGCTAACTGTAACCACTCTATTTTTTATTCATGCATGGTATTGGAATTGGAATGGTTGATTTTTTTTTTCTTTATTTTCCTTCCAAGTTTCAGATTTAGTTTTAGTTTAAGGTTTAGTTTCCGGCATCATCCATGATCCCTGTCACGTCACGGACATAGGAGGAGGGGTGATGATACCGGTTCGGGGAAGTGATCTGCGAGCCCAGGCAACTGGAGCAGGGATGGGTCTGGTTTGCCCTAATTTTACCTTGCCTATGGCCCTACAGGACAGGGGTTGGGTTTGCTGGATTGGGAAAAGTTGAAGACTAAAAGTCCTTGTTGAGGCGGTCTCTCTCTGCGATGTTGATAGCGGCCACGTACTGTGCTGTGTAGTACCCCGGCCCTACGAATCGAGTCGAGTTGCGACACCCGCGCGTCGCGTGTCGATCGATGAAGATGATACATACAATCATACGGAGTGAAGGGATCGGGATCGGCCATCTCTCTATTCATTCATACTTACCTTGCCTACCTAAGATATAACCTACTACACTCGACGGAACTCTATCTACCACTATTATTATTATCGCTCGGGAAGCAGAACAAGTCGTCTTCCCCAGATCAGATAGAGGGTACGCCGTACTGTACTCCGTACAGTATCTTCCGTAGATACATACCCCGCATGCATAATTATTCGGCAAAAGGTTCCCCCCCCTCCTCCCCCGGGATCCAATAAATAACATAACAACCCTATGGCCCATGTCCACCTGATTAGATTAGTATCTACCTATCTATCACAACATACAACATACCATACTAGGAAGTAGGGTAGGGTACCTAAGGTGGTTAGTTCGATCCATCCAAGCCAAGCCGCCTGGCAAACCCCCCTGTCAAGTTTCAACTTTAAGCCGGTCCAATGGATGACGTGCACCGGCAGCACGAGACCGAGACGAAACAAGCGCCGCGCTTCGAGTTCTGACAGGGCTACAAGGATAGGATAGGTTAGGTTAGATCAAGCAGGTTAGTAATAATTTAGGCACAGAACTCTCCCCGGTAATCTATTTTTGGCCCCCACTAGAGACACACACACACACACACCAGAGCAGGACGAAACTTGAAGAAGTTAGCATACATAATACTATAATTGTGCTGTACTATAATTGTAAAGATCAGATAAGGATGCAGGATGCTGCTGATTGGATAATATTTAATTGGGTTGGATTATCGAATACGACCCTCGCGTTTGACAGTTTGGTCGGATCGGGATCACCGACCGATGAGCGAGCTGCGCTATATGGAGTAGGTCCAGAGGTATGCCGTACGGAGAAATTATTAGAAGCAGACTATTATTCTAACTCCGTATTTCGTCCTTTTTTTGTCAAACAAATATAATAATAACATCCATGCTGCCTGATACTGCCGGATTTAGTGCACGCTGCACTTTTTAACTCCGTAGGCTGGAGCCGAGTCGAGTATTCCGTCTCAGACTTGTTTCATATTTTCTTTTTTTCTTTTCTTTTTCTTGCCATTGTCTAACTTACGTCGTGGTTAGGGTTAGTTAGTTTAGGTAGGCCATCCCTGTGACCTACCTCGTGGGTGCTATTTCTGGATACATACATACACATGCATAGCGCCTTTCTTCGGCAAATACCAACGTTCGCGAGCAGCGTCTGCAGTTCTAACTGCTAGAGATAGGCGCCTACCTAAACCTGGCAGATGGTGATCTCCTATAGCATCCCAACCGGCGTGGATCTGGACCTGGGTCTGGACTCGAGTCTGCAGGTCATACAAATGCAAAGTGTGTATGTATATATGTACTGTACATCCAACCTCATGTCCGGTTTCATGTCGACGATTGGGTCATGTATGGAGCTTGGCAGAGTACGGAGCGGACCGATGCGGGGGGAACCATGGATGGACGAGCGGAGCCGATCCAGGGACTGCTGCCGGCAATGCTAGCGCCCGAAGAGGTACCGTAGGTAAGCAGCATGTTTCGGGGCTGGGGCCTAGGGTAGCGTAGCCCATCAGGCAAGCCGTCATTTGATACATACCTATTTACGCGCCGAAGGAATGCTTCAATCAGAGATGATGAGTCTCAGAGTGTGATCTAAGACATGTCACTACATGTACAGTATATACTAGATATCTAGAAGTTGTTTGCCTAATATCATCTAAAGTCATCTAATACAAACTTGAACTTCGAGCAGACTACAGTACCTACTTAGGTAAGCCACAGTGTTAGTCTCCAAACACCTACATAGATCTCCACGCGAGGATCCTGTCCCTGCTTGGTTCAAAATAAAGATATGTTGATCTGCACCATCAAAGCACATACAGGATCCCTGTCATGCCAGATGCATACACTGGACTATCCCTCCCTCCACGTGTCATGTAGACGGGGATGTACTGTTCTGTCAGGTACCTTTAGAGTCCAGGGGAAATCCCTTTGTTCTCAAGGGGTTTCCCCCTAGGTAGCTACCTAGGCTATCTACTAGATAGGTACCGAAAGTACCCTGTAACAGGGGTAACCATGCATGGGCCACAGCCACGCGACTGCACAAATACCCGCACTTGCTTTTCCATGTGTGATCCTCCCTTCTCAGTGTACTTTACAGTGCACTGATAAAGAACTACCTTATTCCATTCTGTATGGCTGCTTTTTATATCTATTCTTCATCAATGCAACACACGGCATGTGCAATACGGCATATATCACTCTCGAATTGGAAAAAAAAGAGAAGGGTAGGTACAGGGACTGAGACTAGGTTGCTTACATGCATACATACTGACTGCATTGCATTGCATTGCATCATGTACTGTATCTCTCTGCCAATGATAGACACATAGACAGGTTCATGCTTCGCTGTGCGGATGATCATTTTTACTATGGATAGCCGTAGTGCCGCTCCTTTTCACCAACCGTGAGGCGGGCTCAGGAAGGACAGTTTGTTAGATGTAGTGCAGTGTTTCACTCCTGCATCAAGACGAGATCTTGAATATGCATGTAGAGGTTTTCTATGTGCGAGGACGGACCATACCCAACAAAGACGCAAATAGGAGGAATTCTGAACATAGGTGCCGTCAAGGCGATTAATCCATTTATCCCTTTGGTCAACTACACAAGGCAACATGACGCATATATAAATAATATTATTCTTAAAATAGAAACCCAGAAAAGAAGGCTTCTCCTACTGCAGTAGATCCCTGCATCTCAATTACCGCTTTACAGTACAGGCCCCCTTTCCAGTTTTGTCTGAAGGACCATGAGTAGAAGAAGAGGGATATGATCAACATCAACAGATAACATCCCTGCAATTATGAGCCATCGAATCATTTCATTGTCATATTCGCAATAGATCTGTACACACACATACACTAGTGCCGCATGCAGTGCTACTACCGGTCATGGTACCTACTTAGGAAGTTAGTTGCGAGTCCCGTCCCGTCCGGTCCGAACCACGTGGCGTAGGGCTGGACTGGACGGATCTGCCACGCACGTGGACGCCACATTTTTCTCGCTCCTGTTTCAGGTCTTTCTTTTGCAGCGCAGGGATGTATGCAGTAGTTCGCGGCACTCCGTAGATGATGGTTGACGGCGCTGCAGATGTTGTGCTTTGTTCTGTATGGAATTATGCATGTATGCTAAAGATGAACTTGGACGCTGTGGTACAGTACGATGATGGACGCTGACTTCCTTACAGGGGACTGAGGATAGAAAAAAGGGGGGAGAGGAACAATCAAAACGATAGCCACCTTGTGACAAGAGCATGGAAAAGGGGATGGATGGATGGATGGATTGATCCTCAGGATTTCAACTGTTAGTGGGACCTGCGTCGTACAACGCAGTATCGTATCATATCTCTCACTGTCACAGCCACGTGGTGCGGCATTTTTTTCCTCCTTAGCTTAATGCGGAGTTTAGTATTCCCCGGGTACTTACTTACATAACATCTGGAGTTCATCCGTCGGGCTCGGAGGATCAGATCAGATACACTGGCTGGTGTGCAACTGGAGCACGGGGCAAATATGGGAGGCCTTAAACCTCGGGGGAAAAGAAAAGGCTAGTGTCATAAGTATTACTGGTTTGTTTCATATTATTGCTTTTTTTCTCATGGCAGTCTTTTGCTCTGTAAGTTCTGATTGGCTTTTTTACTGCCTACGAATTATTATCATCTGGCGAGTCCAGGACAGTGGTTATGGAATGCCTCGCTGTAGACGTAGGGAGAGAAGCTCGGAGCCGTTATGTTATGCTAACCGAACCCGATATAAAGTAACTCTCAAATTATCGCATTGACATCTATCCAGATAACTTTTATTTCCTCGTTCCTGTTTGACGATACTCTCAGTGATTGATAAGGATCCCAAAATGGCAATCTACTGATGTGTCTATCGACACGAACTTTCCTATTATTACCCCTGATATATTAGATACCTACTCTGCAGGTACCCCGGGGCAGAGACGCGCCGTATCGTCTCGTAAAGCCTAGTGAGACAGACGATCGATCGGGCCTTTTGAAACGCGTCCTCGGTCGGTCCGGTCTTGTGACCCGAACCCGCGACGAACCCGCGGAGGTGGCAACGTTCTCCTCGTACCCCGGGCGTGCTCCCCAGCAGTCACGCAGTTCGGCAGTAGTTAGTCCGTTCTGGTTTGTCATTGGTCCGCTCGCTTGTTTTATACTGCTATTTGTTCTGTTTCACATCATGCCTGCAGCGTCAACAGCAACGACGGATGCTCTGTACTCCCTCGATGCTGGACACAAATATAGATTGATTGATAATCATAAATATATAATTAAATAGATAGACTATCATATAAATAACAAAAGAGCAATGCAACACGGTGCAACTGTTCCTCCGGAGGTTGGAAAAAATTGATCGCTGTGTTACATCTTTCATATTTACGAGCGCACTGCAACTAGATAGGAAACACAATGGACTGGGTACAAAAAAAACTACGGGGTTGGGCGCTGTCATACAATGTGTTATGTGGAATGGTGTTTCGTCTGATTTTTAGTTTGGGAATTTGGAATCAATAATGTGTATAGTACGTGCCTAAATAGATTCTTAGTAATGACTGATAGCTAGATAGATAGCAAGCTACCTAGGTAGGTGGCTCACAGAGAGTTGAGTCGAGATGAGAAAGAACTTGATGGCGACGAGGTATATAGATATCTTCCTAGAGTAGGTACTACACGGAGCATGGTATGGAGTATGACAGGCTCTGATCATCTGTTTCCTCTTTTCCTTTTGATTGCTCATATAAACGACCTTCATATTGCCTTGTCAAATCGGGGAAGCATATTGTGGTCCGATAGGGAAATCCACGAAATCGGAAAAAAGGTCAAGGGAGATGCGGTGGGCCAATGGTTCCGGGCGGACGGGGGGAAACAGCTGACGGGGACCGGACGGAGTCCACGGACCAGGTGACTGGTCGGAGCGATCAGAATCACGGTAACTTTTGTCTAGATAGACTCTGTATGGCTGGTATCAGGGGTAAGTTGAACATTACTTACATAGAGCATTGGCAGGTGTTTTGGTGGCGTCCGTTATTGCTCGGGGCGCATGCGCTGTGTTCTGCAGTCTAGCGGTCCGCGGATGTTGGATGTGTCTTCCGTAGTGGATCCACAATCTGTGGATTCTGCACAGTATACAGAGTATTCCGCACTGATTTTGGTGAAGATGATCCTAGGACCTTAATCATGAAGTGTGTGATTGTTGATTGCTCCATAATGAGGCAGGAACGGCATCTGATCTCGAGAAGTGTCCTGTGCCGAAATACCCGGCAATTGTTCTAGTTAACGTAACCATCACGGCTTCATAAGTTGATGGGATCCTTTTTTTTCGAGATTGAACGGAATACTGTATGCCGTCGGGAGAGAGGACCACGTTGAGATCGACGACGGTCATTTCCTCAGACGAGAATCTCAAGTCCTGACGGTATCTTTGACAATTGCAGGCAGATCATTGCGTGAGCACCTGACCGGATCGTCGGCCTGCCTTGTTGACTTCCGCGAACCCCAACGGCGGCGATAGTTTCGTTGACACGGAGAACTCCGTGCTGCGTACGGAATCGACACATTGGCCTGACCGAAATTTCAGCGTACACGTATCTGACGGCCCACCGCGCTCCACCGGCCCACCGACGCATGTCTACCTCGATAGCGCGGATGTACCGCCACACCTAATATTCGGGTCCGGCGGGGCGGCGGGGAAGCGGGCCCGGGCCATGGCGCCGGGCCGGCCGGCGCGTGTTTGGAGTGTGGCTGATGCTGGCGCGGTCCCGTGCCAGATGTGGCCGGGCAGCGATGACGGTCGTAACAGGATCGTGTCGGCGACCCCGAAGGGCTGGTCCTCGTCCCAGAAAACGGGAATCGGACGAACGCGGAAGATGGCACAGACTCTATACGAGGCACGTGTGAGGACTGCTGTCTGCACAGAGCATGGAGTGCGGAATTTGAGGGTGATAGCTCTGCCTTCTCGTGCGGCTCGTTCTGGTCCGGACCTGGATGCAGCGACACCCATAGCCTGTTTGCTCTTGGTCTAGTCTTTCCTTCCCATTTTCAGATGTCTGGACTGGCCTTTGCCTCCGTTTGCCTCCTGCCCAGGTGCGACGCGTCGCATCGTGCAGTCCGCCAATCTCGAGACTCTTCCCACGGTGCGATTGACCGTACATGACCTATCTGCTTTTCGACAGAGCCCAGACCCCAGACGGTCGCCAAGCTTTGGAGCGACGCGACCCGCCGATTGACAGCGCGACTGCCGGCGATCTCAGGGAGATGGATCATTAAGCTCAAGAGGCACACGGCCCTCCGCTCCGGAGTCTCCAGACGGGGGGCGATGCTAGCCGCCTGCCTGCCAGCTGGCACCAGCAGGACTGGCTCGCTCGTTTCGCCTCAGGCCACCCACGTCGCCAGGGTTGCAGAAGGCCAAAGGAGCAAAGATTGCGTCGCTGACAGCAGAGGACGCGTATCGATCCTCACCCTTCACCTCGCGCAGGAGACGCCGCATCGAGGCAACCGGCAGACGAGATGGATGGTCTGCAGTTTTACCGCCACCTCGCGACCTCGCTGGCCCTCTTTCCTTTGCTGAGATCTCATGCATCCGTCCTTCTCCCCGCATTCGTCCCATACATCCCATCCTGGCCGTAAGCCTAGTCGTCTCCCATTATTCATTAGCAGACCCTTACCCTGAAGGCGTGAACCGTGCATCTCTAGTGAAACTCGGGCGGCAATCTCAAATCTGTCCGTCTGACCGGGTCACCTGCTAGAAGGGAGTCGCTCCGCTGCGGCTGCTGAAGACGCCAATCACACTCTAGTGCGGATGATCACCTCTTTCTCTCTCTTGATCTGGCTGTGGATCGGACTGGCTTGGTTTGCCCGATGTGGAGAGGTGGCGATATGGTTAATTTCTAGGCGCGGCGGCATCATGACTGGACTGGACCTATTGAATACGGAGTTACGACTCCAAGAATAGCCGCGTGCAGGAAATGGTTACATTCCCGTGTGTCGGGGGATACGAGTTCTCCGGACGGACGAGCATACTGAATCTGAAGGCCAACTTGAAGCATCGAGCCCGGCGGCTAAAAAAGGTCATCGTATCACCATCGCATTTTGCCGGAGTCTCCCGTTCTACGCCTCCTCTTTTCTATCCATCCGTTTGTAGATAGTCTACATGTTACACCATGTCCACTGAGAAGAGGGGAGTTGGAACTAACGTAGAGCAGACAAAGCAGCCACATCGTAACGTGCTTACATACATGCCAAAAATCGACCACGCCGTGCCAAGGGGATATATCGCGGGCTACTAACCTCTGCATAGCATAGATAGCTACATTGTTTCTCTTTTGAGAATTGGAGCAAAAATATCCACAGTGGAGTATACAGTGCATGTACTGTACGTCCGTTGAGGCTCTACCTGTATCACATGTTCAGGGCAGGAATGTATGTACCTATACTTAGACAAAGATAGCATATAGATGTAGATTAGTACTCCGTAGATAGACAGAGATAGCATAGCAGGCTGGCCCTACCCAACCCCACCTCACCCCAGCTGCCCTACCTTGCCCTGCCCTGCTGCACGTCGTTATGTAATCAACCAACCCCTTCCCCCCCCCCACCCTGTCCGGACTGCTTGGAAACCAACACAGCCCGCCGCAGTTGGTCCAAACGTATGGATATAAAATCCTACAGAACAGGGCCAGTTTAGGCTAGGTTGCCTAGGTAGTTAGTATGTGACCTCGATGCTTGGCTGACATGTCACGTCACGCAGGGCAATTACTAATCGTGCCTTGATTGATCCCTGCCCTTACATACACGTAGTAGCTCGCTCGTCATCGGTAGTGGTCTCCATCGTATTCGGCAATCTTCATCATCATCATCGCCCTCACCGTTTCTTTCCGCGCGGATGATCCCGCTGCTGCGCTCAAACGGTCGGTCAGTAGTCAAGCCGGTAGTAGTAGTTGGCTCGAGTCGAACTTCTACCATTGAACCGGAACCCTGTTCTGCGGCTCTACCTGCCTGGCCCCCCCTAACCTACTGCATGCGTCTATGTACAGTGCATAGTAGTATCTAGCAGCAGCGGCAAGCGGTCACTGCCTACCTGCTTGCCTGCTCTTCTTGAAAACTTTATTTTTTTTACCAGACATACTTAGATTTCCTTACCCTTGTCTGTCTATCTGTCTTGATGTTTGTCCATCTGTCCGGATAGGCGCCTAGCATAGCCTAGCCTAGACCACTGATGTAATGATGTATGGGAGCGGCGCAGGGCGATGCGGCTCTGGTTCATCTCGGCCGACCAGTTCGGCCGGCGCGGCTGATGGTCGTCGAACACGGAGGAGGAGGGGGAGGAGGAGGACAGTATCAGCTGGCAATATCGGAGAAAGTTGTGCAGAGGATTTTGAATTGGGATTTTTTCTTCCTTCTCTGTACTTATGGACTGCATTGGATGTACTGTATGTAGGTATGTGTGCAGATAGGTATGTAGATGAATTTAGGATGGGATGGGATGGGATGGGTGTGTGGATGAATGAATTTCCTTCGTTTTATTGCAAGAAGTGTTCAGATCTTCGGATCTGGAGAACGTTTCTCATATGTACTTACCGAATATACACCATAGATGGAAATATATGCTATCTGATAACGGGATGGTGGCCTTCATAGTATCTACTGCATGTCTGTATATATGAACATTGTTATATGAGAGGGCAAGACCAGCCTGTTGCCTAGGTTGCAGGCATGTACAGGATATTCGTTTACTGTACTGCGACTGTACAATTGGGAGAATACATGCATCGGTAGATAGCTACCTATATAAAAAGTAATTTTTTTCTGGGAGTATGAGGTAAGGGGCCTGGACCGTCCTAGTGCGTCATGCGATTGGCTAAGCCGGGGCCATTTCCTGCATGGACCAAAGTCTATGATTTTAATTCTTGCGTTCGGGAATCCCGACGAGAAAAGGGGATGCCTGCGGTAGTCAACTCCTTCGGATATTGTCCGGCGGGTTAGTTACATGGAATTTCAAGGGGTGAATGCGAAGGTTGTGGGAAGGAGTTACAGAATCTTAAAATTTTAAAAAAAAAAAAAACTTTTTAGAAAAATAGAAAAAAAGGTATATCGCATTACTCGGTCCTCTGCCACAAGGCGAGGATCGAACCCTGGACCTCGGCCAGGGAACGGCAAGAACCCCGACACCGGGCGCCGGCTGCTAGGTCCCTGTGGATTCCCCGGGATTTTGGGTGCCGGGTGAAGGAAATCCTAAAATATAACCCAGAAATTGAGAGGACGCCCGGTTACCTAGGAGAGGGGAGAGGAGGGGAGGAGAGGGCTGGGGGGGGGGGGGGGGGGGGGGGGGGGGGGGGGGGGGGGTTGGTATCCATTCCCCTCGGTCTTCGACATCACAGAGAGCAATAGCAATGTATAATTCAGGCCATCTACAGTATGACGGCGCAGTACACGCGCGTATGCCGCAGCATACCTCGCGCTTCTGATGGGCAATGCCGCCATGGAACGAAGAACCCGTCAACGGAGGTTCGAACTGTTCTCCATGACTCGAACCCGCCTTTCTTCCTCACCAACACGGTTCATAAGCACGGTAAGCACCTCCGCGGTTGACCCGCGTCCTTGGAACGCATGACTCGATCTTACTGGTGCTGCGCGTAGGGCTGAAGTCACCTGCAGAATTCCCGGGCTGCTATCCCGTTCAGGCATGTCGCCCTATCCATGAACCAACCATGAACCGATGGGTCCGCTATTTGATTACCTATCTTAAAGGCGGAAGTTGGACGTGGATTGGTCACAAAGTGGCTGGCTCCTGGGTAGTCGCTCGCTCATCTTTTCCCATGGGACGGGACAGACAGATCAGCTGAAATGATTTGTTTTTAATCGTGCATTAGTGTGGAAAGCACCTGTGGTGTTCAGAAGCGGATATTGGGCCATTTGGATCCAGCCGGGCTATCCAGTCCTGCATAGTGCTCTCCTGTGGGCCCGTTTCAGGGGAGAAATTCTCAAAGCATCGGCTGAACTATTCCTCAAGTTGGCAGTGGCCTGGGCTCATTCCTTGTCGCAAGCGCGCCCTATCCTCCGGTAAACGTCCGTGGCTTGGTGAGGTCCTCGTGTTGTATCCCTGTCTGAGTTTGAAGGAGGATAGAACTGCGAACCAATGGTTCACCGTCCGGATGCAAGAAGGGTTAGAAAATAATAACTCAAAGACCCACAGCAACAGTGACAGTCCGATCTGTTTGAAGGATGAAATTGGACCAAAAGTGATCGTAATTATTTCCCCCATTGGAGAGAGGGAGTCTGGACTGTCTTACACTGCCTCCCCTTGCCGCTGTCGGAAGTTGCTTGTGCAACGCTATGTCAGAGCTCCTGAAGCGGTTGCGGCAACGTGTTTCTGTCCCAGCAAGGTACTCTCAGGCATTGTCAAAGTTAGGAGGCGTAAGGCGTCTCATAGATACCAACTCTGATTGGATTTCCTTTCGAGAGTATTGCTCATCTGTCCGCCGTAGTCTCCTCAACACCTAAAATAATCCTTTTACCAATGTTTCTTGTACTGTAGCTGCTTGGTGTTACAATTGTCTAGCGACCAGAGCATTGGATGTCGACGTATGCACTTCTAACCCATTGTCCGGGTGAAACTCCCAACGTTCCCGGGATAGGGCATCCAGCATGTCTGAGTCGAAATTGGTAGTTGGATGACTCACTGAACAGACATTGTCAGGTCTGATTATCCACGGGTAAAAGAGGAATGGGACACTAACGACATGGAGTGCTATTCTGAACGCGTCTCCTGCTCATCAGGAATATCCAGCTGGTCATCGTCCGGGAATCAGGAGGCGAAGAGACTGTTTATGCAAAGGAGCCACGCTCGAGTTGATATCAAGTCCGCTTGGAAAATTTGATGCTTCTATTTTGAGAATGTTGCTTTACATAGTTGACAGGTAATGAATGGAGGAACTTCTTGACCATGATCATTTTCTATCTGTATCATTTTTGGAAATATTAAAATCACTAAATATCTAACATGGAATGTGATAGAATAGGCATCATTTGCTGGCAGAACGAAACAATAATATCTACGCTGAAATAGAATGTGGATGTTTGTGCGAAGAGCAATGTCCCTGCCTTAATTATCTCTTGATGGTTCATTACTTCGTTTAAATTATTTGAATATGGCGCATTTACGCCTCTCTTTCGGTTCATATTGTTAATATTCTCCTTTACAAGGAAATAGAAAATATTCAATCAAGAAAGGTCCAGTATTAGTTGTACTAAAAACCACTAACCATTAAATGATTTTGTCTATCCTAGATACATAAATAACAGTGTCTTACTCTGGGGTAATTATGTGAAAGAAAACTCCCCATTTCGTCCTCTGCGGGGAGGAGATGAGATATCTTCAGTCATACCTCTCTGAAATAAGGATAAAGGGCAAGATATATTCTTATGTTAGAAGATTGTGATATTCTAGTGTTTTGATTAATTTTCTGTCTATTAGAGTCAAAATGGGAAAAGGAAATGCATATCATATTGATAAGTTGACAATACTATGCGCGATTTTTCTGTATATCAAGCTTAAAATTAAGCGACTGGCTCTCCTTACTAACAGCAGACCTGAACACCACACAATACCGAGCATGCAATATGAAGCCTTGCCGGGGGAAATGTAGAAATGTGTAAGAGTACGAGATATACTTTTTCCTTTCTCTAACTGCATGTACGGCTTTCCAGTCTTATTGAATTTGAGTATACAAGTCTTCGAGGGCAACTTGGTTTAGTATGTTTAGGAACGAGTTTGTTTGAAAAAGATTCTTGGAAGCGACATTATCATTGTGAGAATCAGGGACATCATTCTCTGAAAGGGCATATTTTCGAGGGCACTACGATGAAGCGTCTATATAAGATAAGTAAATTGAAATAGTGTTTATTTATTGAGAGAAATTGCTTAATCTGATAGAAATTAGAGGAAGCCGGTATTACTGCCCATTCTTACGATCGTTTCTCAGTCAGCGTCCCCAAAGAAGAGATGGCAAGACATTCTATCACAGGTAAATGTCAGCGTGATGAACATGAATATGATATTTGTATGTGTAGGAGGTTATGCTATACTAGCTGAGGGTGAACTCTGAAAATAGGATTGACTAAATTATCAAGGGCCTATATACAGGAAGGTGATGTGCAAGGATTAGAACATCTCAATGATCTAAAGCAGGTTTTTATAGTTCACAAACTGAAAATTTTTCACAGAGAATCTCAGCAATTTTAGTAGTTATTTTACTCATTTGAGCAATTTAAGCAAAGTCAATAGATATAATATTAAGGTCATATATCCTTGCTTATAGGCAAGGTCCGAGTCTTTCCAATCCTTCAGCAATGGTCAGAGATTGCTGACTCCAACAGTATGTTGTGGGAAGCAGGAAGCAGGCTGACGCGTTGGAAGGTCATATATAGGCAAGGCCCGAGCAGTCGGCCCGGCTCAACCTGCCTCCGACGGTCAATGACATTGTATTGAGAGACGAGATTACGCTTGACCGATCTATTATCTGGATTTGATAAATCTAATGGTTCAACCCGACGGACGCTTCAAATCGCTACTAGGACGACTGTTCGTTCAAGAGGTGGCCATCACGAATAATCAAAGGAGATACCATGGATGTTCAATAATATGATAATGGACAGGCGTGATCCTTAATAGGGAAGAGGTCAATAATGGCATACCGTCATGACAGAGAGTGTTGGCGCATTTGGAGGGGGGGGGGGGTAAAAACCATGGGAATAGTCATGGAGTAAGATGAAGAAGTAACCTTTAAACACGTCAAAGCATCAGGAAGAATGCAAAGCCCCAGCCAGTCGTTGTATAACAGGAGGCCGTATTCAACGGGCATAACTGTTATAGAACAGCGCTTCTCTGGAAGAGCACTTGGCGAAATACCACATTGCTAATGTTTGAATGGGACCCCAGTGACAGTGACTGCACTGACAGAGGACAAAATTTAGTCTGCTGTATCCTGGAAAGTTGTTAGGACCGACTAATTTGACTATCCCATCCTATGCAGTTGTCGACTGCTCATGTTGAGGCGCCAGTCCCGAGGCCCAGGATTTAGGGGAAATGACGTCTCAAAGAGATCTGCGATCTGCGGAACGCCAGCGTTCTTCCACTCCTATATCATCTGAGCTTCATGGGATCGATCGATCTCGTCAACGTTTTCCTCTCCCTTTTTACCAAGTCTGACAATTTCGACGTGGTCACTGTCATCGCGCTGGCTTCTTGTTAATGACAATGATGTCTTGATTGTGTGACAAGATCTGGTGCTGCGACGGATGTTGGTAATTGTCAACCGTGTAAGAGGACGCCCTTTCTTATTGATAGAGATTGCACACCAAATTAGTCTGGCCAGAGTTTCGTCCACATCAGAATTGACAATTGCGTTCCGTATGTGTGCGTTGTATAACGGGGGAGCGATGTCGGGCGAGTATAATTGTTTGTAAAAGTCATTTGAGGCGTCATCACTCTCATCTACGGTATCCGGATTACCAGTATTACAGTGCTCGAGTGTCAAAAATAGTTTCACCACTAATGGGAATGTTCCGAGAGCTTCGTAGCACTGTGTTTCTCTCGAGGTACAGTTCAAACGTTTGATCCTCAGTCCGAGAGACTCAAGCAGAGGACATCTGTTCCGAATATGCAAAACAGCCGCGGGCGTAATTTCCATAGCCGGAATGAAGTTCGTCCAACTAGGCTTGGTATTATAAGTTTCAACCGCCAATTTCCGTAACGTGCCGCCGTGTTTGTCTAGGATCTTCGTCACTGAGAAATCGTCCAAAGAACCGTGGAGTTGTAAGCTCGTCAGAGGATTGAGACTTTCAAAGAACATCTGAGCTGCGGGTCCAAAGTCTTCATCTCTAACATCAGGCTCAAAATAGACAACTAGCCTCTTCAAGGACTTGAAGTGAACATTGGCCGCAGCGTACCTCAGCACTTCAGGATTAGAACAGTGTAAAGTTAAAGTCTGAAGTTTTGACAGATCCGTCACTTTGCCCAGATCGATCAGATCTTCCTTTGGGGTTATTGAAACCGGAGAGCGAAAACGATGTCAAAGACCCGAGTCTAGATGTCTCCACTAGCGGAATGAAGTCCTTCCACGGTTGTTTGGGCACTTCAGAATTGCTCTCAAATGGATTTGAGGGCTCTTGCCACAAGTTCAGATTCAGATGCTTCAGATTTGGAGCAACAGTAACAGTTCGAAGGGCTGCTGCTCTGCTCCCATCTGTGTCGTTCCGGGTAGCTTTTACACCTAGGCTGTGAAGACATGGTGAATGGATCAGTGCAAGCGTGTGCGGATCCATTATCGAATCCTTTAGCCCGAGAAAGCGATAATTGCTCAAGCAGAGCCTGCAATATGGCTGGTGCTTGTGAAGAACTTGGAGCAAGCAATGGGGAAATCGATCGTAACAAGCATAGATCAAATCGGACAATCTGTCAAGTTTGGATACAAAGGAGGCAATCGGTTTCCAGGAGCGGGATTCCTCATCAGGCTCACTATCAGAAGATTCATCATGTTCGGAAGATTTCTCAGAGTCTGAACCACCAAGAGAAATCGTGCTTTGCAGTTTAAGCCGCCTTAAATATCTGAAGCGCTCTTGGCTCAGGGGGCTGTTAGTCAGCTGCTTCATATATCGACGCAGCTTCTCATGACTAGAGAGTTTTATAGTAAGATCCTGGAAAATGAAGGGCGCAGCAGCATAATAGCAACTGCGGTTCACCAGAGCGAAGGCGACTAAGCTCCTAGGAGAGGTCTTCCAGATCTGCTGCCTGGTCAGCGTCTTGAGACTCAACTCAAAGGACATGTGGAACATACGAAATGACATATGCGGTGCTGAACCAGCGAAGGCATCCATAGTCGTTGGGATACAGATAGCAATGCACGCTGTTTATGCACTATACATCTGCGGGTTTTCTATCAATGTCAGGCGACCGGACGAGTGGTTTTAGAGTGCTAGAGCAAAAGTTTCTGCCTGAACCCCATTTTCCCGCAAAACTGGCTGTTGGGCATAAGCCCGTGGAGGCGCGGCAGGGCAACCACTATAAGCATAGAGATTAGTTAAGACATATTAGAGGGTCCTGGGCAGCCGGTAGCTGCAATCTTGTGGCTTTTTTGGCATCACGGTAAGGGCTTAGGCTTCTCTCGGGGGCTTGGGGGCCTTGCACTGAAATATTTTTATGAGACCTTCTCAACATAATGCAGATAAAAAGCACAAAGTGGTTCGCATACGGACAATTTGCTGCTACGCTTAATGTAAATTAGCATACTTGTTGCAGTCAATGCTTGCAGTTGTAGTTTCGACAGACTTGATGCTAATAATAAGAAGGGCTTTGAGACTTGAAGTGTACGGAAGTCCTGACCCGGCGGCTGATAGTATGATCCGAGCAATCGCCGTGGCCGCTCAACTGAGAAGGCGGTGCGCAGGGCGGTGAGGTCGCTGGCCAAAGTGAGCGTATCCTGCCGTATGGCCAGAACGCTGGAGAGCTCCGGCTCAACGTCCATCCCCGCAAACCCCACGCTGCCTGGTCAGTGTTCCAGGTCCTCTCATCGGATCCAACCCAGATCCAATTAAAAGACCGATCGCGTCGTCAGCCCCTTCTCCTTTGGATCGCTGCTGAGAAGTTGGCCCCAGCTCCGTGCGAGACGAAGGCAGGTTCCGACTCGACTTGCGGAAATCGACCAGGCAGCCTTGGTGAGCACGGTCCAGGGACGCATGTACGTGCTTCTTTGCGCGGAGAACTGAGAAGTTGGAACTTCTCTGGACTTTATCTACGATACGCACACGGAAACTAGTCCGCCAGAGAGACCTATCGATTTCGTTCCCCTCACCGGTATCTGTGTCAGACCGGCCTGGCTTGGAGCCCAACTTGTCTCGACGAGAGATATCTCCCGACGTTGCAATTATAACAGCTCTATTTCCACGTTTAGCTGCTAGTCGACGACATCGCGCTTAATCGGAGGATAGCGAGGGGGAAAGAAAGCTCTGGGAACAGGACACAGGTGACAGACGTGATGGAGCCCGCGATACCCGATGCCTTCGAGGCGTCGCAGCCAGGCGTGAACTACAGCAAGGGGCTGGACGCAGCATTCATAAATGAGAGTGGGAACGCAAGTGACTCCGTTGTTGGGAGATTCGTGAAGGTCGATGGTACGTTTTATGTGACGAAATCGAAGACTTGATCAATGTCACGTTAGTGGACTTAGACGCAATGAGCTGACTGTCTCTTCGTCTGAGAAGATCCGCCAAAGTTCGATCTCGACTCGTATATCGCGAATTACACAGGTATGACCCCCGTCTATTTTGATCCGGCAGCTCTCCATTGTTCCGCCCTGACTGTGCCGCTAACGGAGACTTTGTCCAGGGAGAACAAGATTCGACCGTCTCTACCTCATCGGTACCTGCTCAACATACCTTTCCACCGACGCTTTGAAAGCAGCAGTCGCGGAGGCAAAATTGGGCAAAGATGTAGGCAGATACGAGAGAGCAGTTAAGGCTCTGGCTGAGGTTGCTCCAAATGAGAGAGAAGCAGTCCTGGACAAAGAGTGGGTGGAACGGACGCAGAAAGTTGTCAGGGCGGAGACAGATCGGCTGGAACATGAGCTGAGAGGATATAAAAACAATTTGATCAAGGAGAGTATACGGGTACGCCTCAGTCTTCCGATTCTGTCCCCGCCCTGCGTCCTTGTATTGTCTGACATAGCTCTTCTGACGTCCTTTGCAGATGGGCAACGAGGATCTTGGTCAACACTACCATCAGATCGGAGACCTGGCGTCAGCCGCTAAGGCATACGGTCGGATGAGAGATTATTGCACTACGCCGAGCCATATCGCTTCTATGCTGTTCAAGATCATCAACGTGTCTATTGAACGTGGCGACTGGCTTGCCGTGCAATCAAATGTGCATCGAGTCCGCAATTTGCAGTCGAAGCCCGAGGACCAGGCGAAAAACCAGCCGAAGCTATGTGCAGCAATGGGCCTGGCTCAGCTGGCTGCTGGGTCGTATCTTGAGGCTGCCAACAGCTTTCTAGCTACTGACCCAAGCCTTGGTGACTCGTACAACGAGGTGATCACCTCCAACGACGTTGCTGTATACGGCGGGCTTTGCGCGCTCGCGTCGATGGACCGCAACGAGCTACAAAGACGCGTGCTCGACAACAGCTCATTCCGCAACTTCCTTGAGCTGGAGCCGCATATCCGTCGCGCCATCTCCTTTTTCTGCAACTTCAAGTTCCGGCCGTGCCTTGAGATCCTCGAGGCATATCGCACGGACTACCTTCTCGACATCCACCTCCAGCGGCATGTTTCTACCCTTTACACTCGCATCCGCACAAAGTCAATACAGCAGTATCTCGTTCCCTTTAGCCGTGTCAAGCTCGATGTCATGGCAAATGTCTTCGCGCCGTCCGTCGTTGGCGGCACTGCACAGCCTGTGGATTCCAACTCGCCGTTCGTTCAGGAACTGATCAGCCTGATCCAGGACGGTACGATAGAAGCCCGTATCGACCTGGAGAAGGGGGTACTCGTCTCAAAGCAGACAGATCCACGGGCGGAGATACACGAGGCCGCTCTTGAGAGCGTCCGGAACTACACACGGGAGGCGCACCTGCGGTTGCTGCGGACGAATATCATCCACGCGGGCCTGGAGGTGCGGCCGCCGGTCGAGAAGAAGATGGGCGGCGAGGAACGAGGACCAGGGAAGAACTTGGGCGGAGTCTCGGGGAAGGCGGCCCGGGGTGCAGCGGCCGGGTGGGGGTGATTTCGGGTTTCATAGAACAGGATACCTAGACATGCTGATTACTGGATGTGCAGACGACGCTTTAATGACCTGAAATAGCCAGAATCTGATTTACTGTGGAATGTGATTGATTCCCAAGAGTGGACTGAGGTGTTAATTTATCCTTCGTAGTAGAACCTGTCTTTTGATGATTGATCCACGCTCCGCTGTGCGGGATATTTGGCTCCCCTTCTCTTGATTGCTCAATGCGAGTATCACTTTTCGAAGGGAGGCTAAATATTACACAGCCTCAAGTAAAGATCTCCCGGCACTCGGCCGATCTGCGTCAGGTTTTTGACAATAACCAAACAAGTCCCATTATAACTAATATAAATACTCGAGTTATGCCCTCCACACGCACATGTAGATATATAGCGCACGCGCAAAACAAACAATGCAGAGAATCAGAACCAGGAAGGCCCTTCAAAGCTCCAGTCAATTCACTCTGATATTTTCGGGTGATGATCCATGTGTCCTCGATGTCATCTGTCCCCGTTTGGTTCTCAAACAGTCACAGTTTCGGTTCCGGAAGCTTGCTGGTGACGTCTTTGCTAGTATTACCATTACCATTACCGTCGCTCTTCGGATGGAGCTTGATGTCGTCGAAGGGGACTTTGAGGAATTCCCACATGTAGTGGAAGCTGTTGATAATTGCGGGAGCAAAGTGTTAGCTCATTTTCTCCTCGTTCCATATCCACGTCCTTTCCCGAAATAAATTCTTCTTGTCTTGCAAATAACAAAAAGAGAGGGAAAAGAGGGAGCTTACCGATCACTCCCGAAAAACATCGCCCCCTCCCCCTCGTCATTGACGACCCAGAACCACGGCGCCCCGAACGCGCCCCGCTCCAGCGCCTCCTTGGTGTTCGCGAGCAGGGCATCCTTCCATTTCTGCTCGTTCGCGGCCGCCAGGATCGCTTGCACTTCGGGGTCCGTGAAGCGCGCGTCCTCGGAGAGCAGGCGCGCCAGGTTCTCCGGCTTCGAGATGTCCCGGTGCCGGTAGAACAGGTGCTGCCAGAGCAGGAGGAAGGTTGACTCGAAGCGTTCGCGGTCGTAGGTGGCTTTGATGTAGGTTATGGCGCGTTGGGGCTGCGGAGGTTTGTTAGCCGTGTATGGGTTTGGGTAGTGGAGGTTCATGAATGAGTGAGAGAGAATAAAAAAGGGATGTTGCTATGTTAAATATGAACTTTTTTTAAAAGAAACCACATACCAACAACGACAAGATAGGGAAGAAGTCAGGCGGAGTGAAATCGGGCACCCCCGAAGTACTTGACTGCTCTTTTCCGGTCATATTCGGCGTACCTGGCCTTGGCGGGAAGTTTCCACGGGGGAGTGTTTCCTATAAATTCAAAACGGGACATGTGAGTAAATGAATACCATCCTTCCTTTCACTTAAAATAGGTATTTTGAGCGAAAGAAAGATGCCTCGATATCTTCGCAGTTCATAGAATAGAAGTTGTAGGGGAATACAAGGAAGGAGTTGGGACTATATACCCGAGCCAACATTTATACCGCCAAGGAAGACGGGAATGACCCTGTGATACAGAAGACGTTAGTGAGAAGAAGGCAGATATGAACGTGTGTTGATAAACATGTTCGCGTAGTATATATAGATATATATATATGCAGAAGTACTGTACATACTCAATCTTGATACCATGCGTCGCAAGCACAGCTCGGTGCTTCCGCAGATGTAGCAGCGCAAAGTACGAATACGGGGATACTAAACAGTCCAAGTTAGTCGTTTATTTCTAAGCAGATTCGATTTAATTCGTAGAACAGAATATGCAGACTCTTTCGGGACGCTGGTCGGAGCTCCAGTTCAAAGCTTTGTATGTGGTGGTAGCTTACCGCAATCGAGATAGGCGTTGATTATCCCGCCCATTTTTCTTTCAGGGAAGAAAATTTCAGCAGTGAATGACGTGATCTGACCGCAGAACGACGCGATTACTGATGTATCAACTAATTTCCTTGGGACAGTTCACTATTGGGGGAGGGGGTATCTTGTATGAAGCAGTGGCGGTAGAGCCCGTCTCCGAGCTGGCCAAGAAGCTCATGGCTCGTGAAACCGGGGAAGGTTAGCCCAATGCGGGGGGTTCGGCCGAGGTTGATCACTCATCAGAAAATCAAGCTTACCGACCCGACGTTCGGTTCGGCATCTAACTCCACATGCCGAATCGACAAGTAATCTGGGGACGACCCTGCATGCTGATTGTCCGTCAGGGACAACAATGACGTGTCTGGGATGCGGTATTTATACTGCGACGATTTCGATTGATGGTTAGAACCCCTCCAGAGTCCGGAGTGCGATATTCGATGGACATTGCATGGCGCGGGGAGAGAACGGCGTTTAGACTGAACCAAGATTGCTCCCGAGACCTTGTGCCATTTCATTGAGCTGATTTATTATTTTCTGATAACCGGAGCGGATATATAATTGATATCGCAGCCTGCTATCTACCTATCCATCTGTATTTCAAAATCTGCGGAGATGGCTTCGGCAAAGCCCGTTGCCCTCGTCATCGGAGCCTCCCGCGGCATCGGCAGGCAGGTCGCCATCGACCTGGCGAAGAATGGCTACGCTGGTATGTACGGTACCATGTTCATGTCATTCATTCATCGAATCTTCACGACTAATGAGAAGACAACAACAGTCGTCGTCGCAGCCAAATCCACCTCCGACGCCTCCAAGACCGTCCCCTTCCCGCCGGACCCCAACTCGCGCCAGTCCACCATCAACACGGTCGAGCGCGAGATCCGCGAGGCCAGCGGCGACGCGACCGCCATCCCCGTCGACACGCGCTCCGTCGACCAGATCAACCGCCTCGTCGACGAGACGGTCCGCGTGTACGGCCGGCTTGACGTGCTCGTCTACAACTCGGGCGCCATCTGGTGGGCGGCCGTCGAGGACACGCCGGTCAAGCGGTTCCAGCTCATGCAGCGGATCAACCCCGAGGGCTTGTACGCGAGCGTGCAGGCGGCGCTGCCGTATTTCAGGAAGAATGGGTGGCGGGGCAGGATCATCGTCGTGTCGCCGCCGATCTATTCGCGGTTTTTTAGGGGGAAGACGGCGTATGCGATGGGTCAGTGGGATCCATCCATCCTCGACTATGTGTTTTACGTTATCTTGTGAGGAGAAATGTAGTCTGACCGAATATTTACTACAGGCAAGGTCGCCATGAGCGTCCTGACCAAGGGCCTGGCGATGGACTTTGTCCGGCAGGGCCGCAAGGAGATGGCCATCACGAGTATCTGGCCTGCGGTGGTATGGGGCACTTTAATTCGCATCCTATACAGTAGAAGTTCTTTATTGCTAACTGCAACTCAAACAGTCGATCGAATCAGCCGCGACGGAGCGCACGACGGCCGCGGATCCCTCCACCAAGAAAGACCTGAGGAAGCCGGTACGTATGTACCACTCTTGCTCACTGTATCGCTTATGTAGGTAGTTTAATGACTAACAGATAATGGACGGTCCAGACCATCTTCTCCGACGCCATCCTCGCGATGCTCAGGGCGCCCGCCGAATCCGTCAACGGTCTCTTGGCCGTCGACGAGGACTTCCTCCGCGACCGATGCGGTGTTACTGACTTCTCCAAGTACTCCGTCGTCCCGGGCTCGACGCCCCGGCGGATCATGCCGGCCAAGTTCCCTGTCCTGGAGGTGGCGGAGCAGGACGACGAGGGTCAGCGGATCGATAGCACGAAGCTGCCCAAGGCGAGGATCTGATGCATGAATTGTCGTTTCTAGTTCTACCCCGTAGATTAAACGAAAACTAGATAGTTAAACTTCAAATTGGTATTCTCTTGTGTCGCGTCATGATATGTATATAACATCGGTGCTGAAAGGTAATAGCAGGTATGTTCCAACCTACTATGTAGTCTTCCGGAAAGGAATAAACGCGCATCTATAACATGTAAGAAAAGTGACAGTCTTAGCTGTCTGACTCAGAACTGCTGGACCTCAAGGCCCTGCAAAACCGTCTGAGACACAGATCTCTTCCTTTCCTCAATGAGCTGTACTCTCACCGACGGTATACTCAACCTTCTTCCCCTCGCTCGTGGAGACCCCCACTTCCTCATCGCTCTGCTGGTCAGCCGCAGCGGCAGCGTACTTGTCCGTCTCAATGGGGACGTGGTCCTTGACCACGAGCCAGGTGGGGAAGACAGAAACGCCTGAATTTCTCACGTCAGTGATACGGTCTCCTATTTTCCATGTTCTGAACACAAAAGTGTGAATGGATTAGACAACGCATACCTAGCAGTATCGTGTTCACAGCAAGAGGAACACGACCACCGTACCACTCGCGGGTGTTGAGGCCAAACGAGACGGCTTGGGCGAAGCTCTCCTGGCCACGGAGGATGCCAGAGAGTCGCGCTGCAAGAGGGTCAATACCATATAACCACAATCTCTCGCTTAAAACTCAGAGCTCACCTAGTTCCGAGATGTTATCGGTCATCGTGGAGATCAGGTAGTAAAGCCAGTTTTGCAGAGACTGGCGTGCGAATTCTATGGTCTTCCGTTAGTTCCATTTCCATGCAAATTCTGATGCTGCACATACCCCAGAGCAACAGGACGAAAAAGCCCTCGGCGAAGCCCTTGTCCTCCCAGTCATAAGTAGGAGGGTTGGCGGTGTACTTCTCTTGGATAACCCAACCGTATATCCATGCAACCAGGTGCAGGAAAATGACATAAAAGAAACTATGGAGATATTACTATTTGATCCGTTTCCATTGGTTTGGGGGAAATAGAATACCTACCTATAGGTAATCCTCTTTTTGACTGCAAGTCCTTTATAGTCGAGGAACAGACTAATAAGCCATGAGGAAAACAGGGTCGCGAAGTTGGCTTTAGATGTTAGCATACTCCTGGCAGGTTCTCATGAAACCATGTCCTATAGGTTGGAAGAATGGATAAGAGATGCAACATTTACTTACTAACGAATCCTATCAAAGCGCGTGCACGCACCCCGAAGTAATAAGTCTGAAAGTCTTTTATATTTCTGTTAGTGGATCCGCTGAGAGCAGGTAGAGAACGGTGATTACTCACTTCCACTATACTGGTTGAAATAGGCCGCCCAGAAAACTGGCAAGAGCAGTAAAACCTAATATCGGAGTTAGAGAGAGAGCTCTTGGACTTTCTATTGCAGGACTTGCCTCTTTTCTCTTAGAAAGACGCCAGAGGGCGCCAAGCTCAGCCACAAAGGATTTTTCCACATTTATCTTAACTTTACTGCCATCGGTGCGTTGAACCTGTAAGGAAACATGTTAAGAAGCTGTTCCAAACGTTATATAAATTGCTGCGTATGGCTCATGCGAACCTTTTCAGGTGGCGTCAGGCAAAGTGCAATCGGAACTGCAAGACATTGCAGCGCGATGAAGACCAGATATGTTTCTGCAACAGGTGTTAGAGTACTCTAGCTGAAAACTGGAAGATCTACTCACGATATCCGACAGAGCCTTTCTTTTTCGCCTCAGCGCTACTATTCGTCTATTAGCAATCTCCGTAGAATACATAGGACTAGATGCTTGGCTCCAAGCTTACTGGTTCAGTGCCAAAACGATAGCACCACCGACAAGCGGGCCTGCAGTACGGAACCAAAGCCAGATACTATCGAGAGAACCAGATGTCAGTTTCCAAGACAATACTCGGGGGAAAAAAATGCACTTAGCGCACTTCATGTATTTTCCTCGCTTTGAAGGTTCGGGATAGCCCATTGCAACAGCCCCTTCTGAGGCCCAGAAGAGACCTGCCCTGCATGTCGATATTAAAGATTAGCCGCCAGGGTCTGGATAGATGAGATCCGGTGGATGGGAAGGACGTACGAGATACCACAAGCAACTGATCCCACCAGGACGAACCAGACATTTCCCTGCATTTTTATATCAGAATACAAGCGCCGATCGGATGACTTGTCATGTCCGACTTACAAAGCGATTATTCGTGTACAATCCAGCGCTGCATCATCACAACCGTGTCAGCTATGTATGCATAACGAGCTGCTGATAAAATGGCACCCCGTACGAGTATAGAGGATATCCAACAGCGCCCAGCACCAAAGTCCAGGCGAGGCCAAGGCGATTGCAGATAGGTCCTCCGAGCAGACACAGAATGCCCACTGCATTGCTGTTAGCGTCTTCACAGAGCAGACATCAAGGGCGAGTATCTCTCTATGCGAAATTTCACAAGGAGTACTAGTTCGTACTTACTCAGAGCAAAGACAAGCGAATTGGCGGCATTGACAAGAAAAGGCTTCTGGGCACCACCCGCTCCAAGCGCATTCATGGCATTCCACAGGCCCGGCGCCACGAAGCCCACGCCGCCAATGACGCAGGCGTTGAAGAAGGTCGTGCGATACCATTTCCGCGGCTCGCCTCGCGCCGGGGCATCAACCGTGGTGACGACGGACATCTTGCTTTCCTGGCCGAGAAAAGCGCCCAGAGGATGGTCCCAGGCACTTTGTCAAACGCGTCCGGCCACCACATATTGCACCTGTACCACATATTTATATTCCAACCGTTCGCGATGTGCCTGTTGTGTAAGATTTCTGTCGACATCATTTCTCAACGCTATTGCGAATTCTTGGCGGCTATCAGTGTAGAACGTGGAGGGGCTCGTGGGTCGCACGCTAGATGGGGACTTTTCCCCGTCTGTTCTGGTGGTCCGTTCTTGAGCCCACTTCTAACGAGGTCGAGGTCTCGACTTGTCGGGGTATGGAGCATCACTATACTCTATGAAGCAGCTGACAGAGAACGCCTACTAGAAGCGTTGTGGCTCGGTGAAACACTTGGTACACCATGCTCAACCATCATCTCGGAGCGCTCAGATTGACGTGAGCAGACCGCGGTGGACTTCGATACATCGGACGTCGTCATCGTCGAACCGTGTTCATAGAACATAACATAATCCGAGAGACTCGACGCACTCGATGCCTGATTAAACCAAGTTGACACGTCAAAAACAGACGTTGGCTTTGAATAAGCTCCATCGTGGCCGGTGGGGCTGATCCTGGAGAGTAGACTCTTCGGCATCTTCCGCCAGTACCCGATATGGTTGGGCGGCATGAACCCTACCTCCGACCTCCACCGTCCACTGCTTCCCTGCTCAAAAATCAGGTATCTCGAAGGCAGAGAGGTTCGGCAGGGCTGACGACTCTAGGACTTAGGGCTCAGTCGCCTCGCGATCTTATAACCACATACCCTGCAATAAATAATCTAATTCAACATACTTGACAGCAGTTCCAACATCACTGAACGGTACAGGATAGATCAGCCCCGTCCGTTCCACGACGGTATCCTCTCCGATCCAATGGGACTTGGGGAAGTCTTCGAATGTGATAGCTTATTGCAGGTGACATCAGTGGTTCCATTTCTACAGCAGACCAGCTTCACTCAGGATATGTTGTGGAAAGAACCTATGGGAAATCAGATCTACCTTGCTGATTGTGCGTCCATCATATGGGAATGCGTTTATATTCTACTTCTGCACCCATTGCAACATGCTAATGATAATAGTGCCTGCACCACCCGGTCAAGGAGTACGTGGAGCATCTATTTCGGAGATATTAACATCAACAAAATTTTTTTATACCAGAATTAGATTATTCTCCTCTACATGCACAGATCAAATTAGCTTCCGTTCACTTGCAAAACAGCCATATACCATATATCACAAGTACCACGTGACCAGTATCTATATCAGCTCCCCTCGGGGGCCTCCCATATGCCTTCCTGTCCCACAAAAAGGAAAAAAAAAAAAAAAAAAAAAAAAAAAAAAAAAAAAAAAAAAAAAAAAAA